>OBLI01001607.1_pt1 | contig 21449 bp, 25 predicted proteins | sample 1519701 | NCBI WGS metagenome assembly OBLI01 (sample SAMEA3663005, study PRJEB22513) | pig gut metagenome | biome: pig gut; feature: pig-associated habitat; material: faeces | place: France | collected 2012
ATATAATATTTATTTTATATAGAAATTAAGAAAAGATAATGGTTAGTGTAACAAAATGGCTTCAAAGCCGCATAAACACTGGGTTTTTTATGTTACATTTTCTGGACACTTTGCTACACAAACTATTTTATTTGTAACAGAAAGTGTAACAGGTAGGAGTTTATATACAGAAAATGTAACAGAAAATGTAACAGAAAATGTAACAGAAAATGTAACAACGGAGGTGCGTATGAACGGTGTAATATACGCTCGATATTCTTCTCATAATCAGCGAGAGGAATCTATTGAGGGGCAAATCCGCAGATGTAAAGAATTTGCGGAACAAAATAACATTACAATAATCGGAGAATACATTGATAGAGCAATTACAGGAAAAACTGATAAAAGAGACTCCTTTCAGCGACTGATAGCTGACAGTGAACGAGGACGATTTCAAGCGATTATAATGTACACCTTGGACAGGTTTGCGCGAAATAGGTATGACGCTGCTCATTATAAAGCTAAATTGAAAAAGAACGGAGTACGGTTATTTTATACCGAACAATCAATCACCGATGAGCCGGAGGGAATAATACTTGAGTCTGTGTTGGAGGGTATGGCTGAATATTATTCGGAAAACTTATCGAGAGGTGTAAAACGAGGCATGCACGAAAACGCATTGAAGTGTATGATAACAGGAGGATATATGCCGTTGGGATATAAGAAAACCGAAGACAAGCATTACGAAATAGACCCAGCTACAGCTCCAATAGTCCGTGAAATATTCGATTTATACGCAAACGGAAAAAGCCAACGGCAGATTGTCGATATATTGAATGAAAAAGGCTATAAAACTGTAAGAGGAAAGCCATTCAAGTTCGGTAGTTTATCCAGTATTCTTACAAATAAAAAATACATTGGTTTATATTCCTTTGATGATGTCGAAATCGAAAATGGCATTCCGGCGATAGTGGATAAAGAAACTTTTGATAAAGCACAAGATATGCTAAAACGAAATAAAAGAACCACCGGTCGTATGAAAGCTCCGGCAACATATATGTTAACGGGAAAATTATATTGCGGACATTGCGGTAGCACAATGGTCGGTGAAAGTGGTACAAGCGGTACAGGCATAATTTATAATTATTATAAATGTAGTGACCGTAAGAAACATAGAGGTTGTACCAAAAAAGTTGAGAAGAAAAACTTCTTGGAAGAAACGGTTGTTCGTGAAACAACCTATCAAATAATGCAACCCGGTGTAATTGAGGGAATAGCTGAAAATGTTGCAAAATTAGCCGAGAAAGAGTTTAATAATAAGAGTCGTCTAATTTCATTGCAGAATGAATTAAATCAAACACAAACGGCAATTTCAAATCTCTTAAAGCTCGTTGAAAAAGGAATAGATACCGATGATGTTGGGAAACGGTTGCTCGACCTTAATGCTGTTAAAAGCGGTTTAATCAAACAAATAAACAAAGAGGAATCGAAACGACCGGTGATAAGCAAAGAGCGTATCATATTTTTTCTGAAAGATATGTTAAGTCATAATTTTGAAAATGACACAGAATATCAACAGCGTATCATCGATACACTCGTGGACAAAGTTTTCGTATTCGATGAAGAAGACGGCGATAAAAAAATAGTAATTACCTACAACACGAGCCGAAGCATAAAATCCGGTATTAAACTCTCCACTGTAAAAAGTTCGGATTTTAATGGTTTCGCCCTACCATTGATGACGAATCCGAACTTTTTTGTTGCAAAGGACGGTTTCGGACTCGTAATAAAAATACCGAGCGGAGTTTAGTTCTCTGCTCGGTATTTTTCGTTATTGATACAATCCAGCCCTATCATTCAGCACCAGCATCCGGAACAGTGTTTCAGGCAGATTCAGATCATCCGGAGCGACTCCTTTATAGATCCCCTGATCTAAAAGCTTCTGGATGGTTGCTCTGCCTGTGCCGTCCGGGTATTCGGGTAATTCGTTGGTGTAATGGTACACTCTTTCCTGCTGTGCAGCTAACCGGCTGACAGTTGTCTTTAGCTGTTCAAATTCTTTTCTTTCTGATTCGGTCATAGCGTTATCCTCCTTTGGCGGTTTCCAATTTTCATTGATTTCAAAATGCGGTGTGTCGGCTTGTTTCCATGTACCGCCCCATATGATATTGAGTTCTGCGGCAATCTTTCCGCATTTCCGGTAGAATGCCTTATCAGAATAATCAATATCGCCGTTTGGTTTTCGTTTCACAATGTCCCACGCTCTGCGGCTGGTGTGGCGGCTGTGTTTTGTCCACGTGACTATTTTCCCTGGTCGTGTTCTGCCCTGCTCATAGAGGTAATTCTGACGTTCCTGTGATCGATATGTTTCGGTCACAATAAAATCCAGTCCGGCAGCCCGGCAGCGTTCACGGAATAACCGGAACGCTGTCTGCGCCAGCGGAGATAAAGCGGATACATCACGTATCTGATCAGTGTTTGCCATTATCATCACTCCTGCTTTCAACGCCGTCTTTCAAACGTTCCAAAAGCTTTACCAGCATTGCCGGAGCTTTTGTGCCTGTGATCTTTGCTACATTCTCTAATATGCTGATCAGCTCGTTAATATTCAGCCAGATTGTGACCACCATACCGATCATGTAGGAAAGCTGATGTTCCACCCCAATTTGAGTCAGAGCGGAACACATCAGATAGTCCGCGCCCATTGCAACACAAATCGTGACGAGATAGCATACCTTTTTCACAATTCCGATAATACCGACCCGGCTGTTTAATTCACCGTTCACCCATGCGGCAGTTAAGCCGGTGACCCAATCAAGCACCATAAAGCAGATCAGTACCAGGATTGGAACGGTTAAATTCGCAAGGTACGTGCATAGCCCGGCTATGGCTACACTCAATACTGTTTTAAATAATTCCGTTCTCATCTGTCTGTACCTCCATTTCCTTGATCTCATACGAAACAGTAATACCAGTGTCCGTCTCAGTGTAGATTGTCTCTAAATACTGCGTTTCAGGATCATATTCCGGCGGTTCTGTATCCGTCACATCCTTATAGCCGCGGATGTATTTCAACATTTCATCCGTGGGACTGGTAATGACGATTTTCTCTTTCTCCTTATCACTTGGTGTGACAAGTTCTCCGTTGATTAATTTTCCTAACATATGGTTTCCCTCCTCAATAAGTATAATATGTGTATTTTACGGCAGATGGTTTTGCTGCCGTTTCCACTGATAATTGGTTTGCCTTGCTTAGCTTGAAAGGCTCATGAAATGTCATGCTCTCACCCTGCATGATCTGTTTGGGCGAGTAGATATTAGTGATATCTGGGTCAACGTCTGCAAGCTTAAGAGAAATATTTGAAAACTTGACCATTGTACCGTTCAGGTCGGCAGAGTTTGATCTTGCTCGACACTCTATCCGAATCGGTGTTGCATCTGGAAGTATGGCTGTAAAATTATTGTCTCGCATAAGTTGTATGTATTTAAATGCGCCATTAACCTCTACATTATAATATATTAGAAACTCTTGTCGAAAATTTTCATTATCCAGATCACAACTAAATACAACACTTTTTCCTTTCATTTCATCCAAATACGGAAGATAAGTGCTCATATTTGAATCGGTCAATGGGGTTGATATGCCTGCATAATAACTATTAGTCTGCGTTACTGTACAGTCCTCTACATTCAACAAATTCTCCCTCGTATCATTCGCAACAGGGATTTTATATCCATATGGCTCATAACTTGTAGCAGAATCTGCCTTAGCCAAAAACGGTCTGAATGTGACATTATGCACGGTTTTACCACTCGATACGACACATGAAATTTGAGTAAGTGTTGATTGCACAGTAATAGTTTGTCCTTGTCCAAAATCATAGTTGATAGGATTCCACTCATTATCTATTTTCGGCTGTAATGAAATTGCTGAATCGTCATTACTTGGGCATCCGCTTAAATAGTATTTGCCTTGTCCGACAAGACCATTACTGTTTGAAAAAACCAGAAACGATGCTCCAACACCTGTTGCGGTTCCATTAGCTGTAATTGTACCATCTCCATTATCGGTAAATGTAACTCCATTTATAGTTTTTGTAGTATCGTAGTACGGATAAGGTATCAGATTTTTCGTCTTATCCCCGACGCCGCACCATAGCTCGAAATCTGTTTTTGTTTCGCCTTCTTCCAGCATAGGCTTAATTACTACATTATCACAGACTGCACCGCCTCTTATTTGCAAAGTGACATATTTAATACTGCTTGTAACAGTGAAAGTTGCTCCTTTGCCGATATCAGTGTACTTCGACCCCCAACTTCCATCCACATAACACTGCACAGAAACTTCATTGACTGATCCAGGCATGCCAGAAAGTGTATATTTTCCCGGTTTTGTAATTTCCGATGAGTTCACTGGAGACAGAAGTCCGAAATAGATGCTTGCCGTCGCCGTTCCATTTAGTGTAATCACTCCATCAGAATCAATATTGATTTCGATTCCGTTTTGTGTTCCTGCTTGGCTAACATATGGGAATGGAATCAGATTCTTTCCATGATTACCGTAAATCGTACATGTGCGCAGCTTGTTAGTTGCAGGGTGGTTTATTACTCCATCCTCATTTTCTATATAGTGATAACTTGGTAAAAATCTGTATCTGTCCATATCAATATACACCTACTCTCGCGACCAGCAATGGCGTTTCTGTATCGGTGGACAGATTCCGGACGGATACCTCATAATTCGTATTGGCAGACGCTACAAAATCACCATCCACATCACAATCTACCCCGACAAACTTAAACATATTGCCCGGATAGGTGATTGTGGTAGCAGTTGCGCCAGATTGGAATGTAAAGGAACATTCATAGCCAACTGGAACCGGTCCGGAAACATTCAAAGAAAGCGTTGTTATTTCATGATCACATATCTGTACACATTCCGTTATGGATGGAAAATTCACAGACATTTCTGTATAGGTACTCGCCCATGGAACAATCGTTGTTTTCTGTTCTGCCCCGATAACATCTCTCGCATTTGCTTTCTCTGCTTCGGTCATGTCGAAAATTCGCTTGCTGTCGGTTAAGGCAGATTTGACTGCTACGTTTAAATTCATCGGTGTAATTGCACGCGTTCCTGTTCTGTCACCAATATTATCGGAAGTTGCAGGGGATAAAGTTAAAACCTGGTCATTACTTATAGTTATACCTGGTATTCCTACCGGATCAACTTTTGCAACTCCTGCCTTTGAATAGCTCGCATAATCCGTAAACTTCACATATTTCTCCAATTCTCCGGCAAGCGTTTCTGACAAATTATTTACTGCTGAATTGGCTTGCTCTGCCGCCACTTCACAATCATTTTTGGCATTTGTACAATCCGTTAATAATTGTGTAAGCAAATCATAATTTGCATCCTCACTAATTTCAGTCCCCAAATTTGCTGATTCCTCAACCGCAATCGTAAAAAGCGTAGTTGTAAGCTTTCTATTTTCAGTGTCAAATACTGTGATGTCACATTTCACATTCCCATCCAATGCCAACATCCAATTTGTAAGCGGTACTACCACTATTCCATTGTTATTAACAGTCCCCGAAAATGATTTAGAGTTTCCATCTTCACGAAGCGCATTAATTGTGACAGTTGATGTCGGTGTAATTGCGAGTGGTACACCCTCATTCGTAATAGTTACCTCCAAATATCGAGATTTGCTATCATTTTGTTTTGCGACAATTGCCTGGAAAACATTAATCTGAGCCACATCTACTGATATTGCTTTTGTGATTTCAGCCATTTTTCTCATCCCCTTTCATAAGAGTTATTGTAGTCTCAATTAATCTGTTTTGTCTAACATCTGCCAATACAGCAAACAATACATATTCCATCAAGGATGGGGGCAGTTTTATTTCCATGTTTTTTTCATTAATGCATGACAATATTGAATTTTTTAATTCGTCCATTGCGAACGATACTGGTAGGTTCTCATTCATTTCCATTCCTCCGATTTGTATCATTTCTCATAGTCTTTGGGGATTTTTGCTTTTCTGTTTCAATCAAAAAAGTGTATTTATCTTGATCAGATAGAACATCCTCCCAAGTCGCTTTTTCCCACTGCTTTTCGTACACCCTCTCTGAAATCTCTTGAATTGCCTTAATTAAATATGGGATAAATTGAAGCATCTTCAAGCTTTTCACCCCGGTTTTATTATCAACTTCTACAAGGTCTGGAATTACCATTTCAAGTTGCTGAGCAATAACCCCAGCGCTTTCGTGTTCCATTGTTTTTACCCAATCGTATGATTTTATATCAATGGCATTCAGCAGCTCTACCGCCTCAAAATCAACATTTTTTATATTTGTTTTCAATCTGCAATCGGATTGATTAATAATTGAAAAATTCCCCATATTAAGTCTCCCTCCACTATGGAGTTCACATTTCCCCCTTTCCAAAACATCTATCCAAAATGCATCAACCCAATTGCTGGTAGCTGTGTTCATACGCAAATAAAAAAGTTTCTCGTACTGAAAATATAGTCCATTGCTTCCATTATTGCGAATGTAGGTATCATCAGCAAACACCAATTTTTTTTCCAAGCGTAAGTCGTCTAATACATAACTGGGACAATCAAAATATAACCCCTCACCATGAGTTGCTATTGATGTATCCGCAGATGTGTGATAAGCAAGCTTTGTCTCGTAAAGTTGAGTGGAGGGATTCCATACCGACCACGACATCCAGCCAGCATCCTTTTCTAAATCAAACACCAGTCCTCTATATTCTGGTTTTTCTGCCCAAAACGATGTTCCAATTTCACCAATTTTTTTATCATCTCTGTAAAAAGACATTCCAGACGAACCGAGCGACATGAGCTTCATATTATTGGAATTATAAATATCAAGAGAGGATGAATTGATCTGTATATAGTTATTTATACTATTCCAGCCATCTTTAACAGCTCCAATTTCAAGTTTATCAGCCGAAATACTACCCGCTGCAATTTTATCAGCGGTTACACATTCCGCATCAAGTTTATCGGACGTTATACAGCCAGCTTCCAAATAATCAGATTGAATTTTGTACGTTGTTAAAACATTTAAAACTGCATTTCCATCCTTGGTTATGCCATGTTCCCACACTGTATTCTCATTTTCCCACTTTGATGTCCACGCAAAACCACCATCACGAAAAGTGTATATTGCATTACTTTCCGATAGATTAATGTTGTTATGAAAATAAAAAACAGTCGATCCATCCGTTAATGTTTCAGTTGTGTAAAACAATCCCATCGAATTAGCCAGCGTTTGGTTAAGATCAATATTTGCTTTCTGATACGCTGTGATATTTTGTTTAACCCGATTTTTTACATTGTTAATAATTTCATTCTCACGCTTCGTGATAGGATCAATCCTTGCATAGCTTTCATTTGTACCAGTTTCACCCTGTCCGGACAGCTGTAGGTTTGAGTTCATGGTAAAAGTAGTATTTGTTACGATTGAGAATATTTTATTACCTTTTTTATCCTCAAACATTATTCTGTCGAGCGGATATAAATGCACAAACGGTTTTACTACGCACGAATACGGAGTATATGAAAAATTTTTTAATTTCTCGTATAAAGCAGTAACAACTATTTCAATATCTTTTTGTAACAGACCGTTTGATTCGATATTAAAAGCATACTCACTCGTACCTTGCAGATATATGGTATCATCGTCGATTTTTGCTTGAACACCAGTTATTTTGACGGTCTTATCGTTAATATCCGAAGAATATCGAACATCTGGTGAAAGCGTTACCGAACTTTCCTCACTGTACCATTCCAGCCTTAATTTACCGTCCCAATCAATAAAAGCACAAGTTCCTGTTATCTCTGCTATCCACATTAAAATTTGCCGGTAGGTTATGGTTTCACCCTCCGGGAAATTTTGCACAATGTATTGTGAGTTTGTTAACTGGCTTGAGTTCGTAGCCAATGATACATTACATTTTGTACAAATTTTTACAAGCAATGTGGATATATCTATCGGAAAACTTATATCTGTTGGCTTACATTCTCTGTCAAACATAACCATTCGGTCTAATGCAGACAATGAAATACTTGATAATTTACGAGGAGAATTATCAACCGTGAAATACCCCATAGGAATATAATGTATCACAGCCTTTTCCCATTTGCGTGCTTCCCATTTTTTTATTCCTATTTTAACAAATAATTCTGCTCCCTCAAATACAATATCATTAAACCGACCGTCATTATTATCAAGAGCCAGTGATAATTCAGATGCTATTGCTGACCCTATTTCTATACGAGATCCAGATATACAATAGCGGTCGATTGTAAGTCCACCTTGCAATATATCCTGTTCCGTTAAATGAATTGTATCGTTTGTTCCGTACAAGGTAATATCAGCTACTTGCCGTTGCTGATGCTTAAATAAGTCTAAAACGCTGTTTGCAATGGGATATGACATACTAAACACCAGACCTTTCTATTAGATTGAATGAGAGGTTTTCCCACCTACCGATTTCCGCATTGTACAATGGAGCGGCACGGTCACCGACATAAAAAACTGTCGTAACATATTTGCCCTCTTTCGCATCGAGATAACACACTTCCACATATTCCGGATTGAACATTTGTAAAATAGTCGCCGCATCTGCTATTGATACATTTTTCCAACTTAATTCTATACCGACAATCTGTCCTATTCTTTTTTTATCCATTACCGTACTTTCTGTTCGTCCGGCATCTGAGGCTGATAAATCTTCAAGTTTCCATTGATATGTAGAGGGGCATTTTACAGCCACCCCGTCAACCGTTTTTATCGGATTGTTACACATAGCTTAAAACACCCCTTTCTATTAAGTCCCCACAGGGATAATCGTCCGACCGTCCCTACGATTTTTTCTTGCTATCGCTTTCGTAATTGTTGAAATATTTAGTTCGCCGTTACTCTCTTTTTCTGCAATCTGTCGTAACAATTTATTTTGTTCACGCAAAAGATTATTTTGTTCACGGTTTGCAGCATAAACACCGCTTTGAATACCCTCAATGATTTGTTCGTTGTTTGCAACAGCAGTTTTACCGCCGGCGAATTGTCCAACCAGCTCTCCGTGATTTGCCATAAACAGCCCGTCCTCCGGGAAACCTCCGTTGGCGAAAGTCGGTATCTGCGGAACATCTATTGTTCGCAAGCCCTTAAAAGGTCGCAAATCGAGTATCTTAACATTCCTTATGGTATTTAATGCACTGTTAATAGCCTTAAAAGGTACAGAGATAACTTTGTTTATACCACGGATAAGTCCATTTACCACAGTCTTAAATGCGGCTACTACACCGTCCTTTATATCAACAAATATTTGTCCTCCGACCGAAAAAACTTCAACTATTCCACTCCAGGCTTTTGAGAAAGTATTGTAGAAAAATTCCGAAACTGTCGCAAATACCGCTTTAACACCTTCCCAGGCTTTTTTAGCTTTGCTCACAAATCCGTCCCACAAATCTGTAAAGAAGTCGCCAACTGGTGTTATAATGTTTGTATCAATCCAATCGGATATTGTAGAATATACTTCTTTAATACCGTCCCAGGCTGATTTAGCGGCACTTGAAATATCGTTCCATAAAGTTGTAAAAAACTTATGAACAGGTTGAATCACTTGCGTATTAAACCAATCCGAAACAATGCTCCAAACCTCTTTAACAATTTCCCAACAACCTTTGGCTATCACTCCTATATTGTAAAATACATCGGATATTGTTTTGAAAATACTGTTAAACAATGCTGAAAACCAGTCCAAAGCCGGTGTAAAAAAGTTTACGATATTTTCCCAACACAATGCTGCTGTCGATGATATATTGTTCCATAAATCGGTAAAAAAGTTTGTTATAGGCAAGATAACTGTTGTATCAAACCATTCAGCTACCCCTTCCCAAACAGACACTATATCGTTCCATAGATTTGTAAAAAATCCGGCAATATCTGTCCACACTCCCTCGAAATAGGCTACAACGGAGTCCCAATTCTGTACAAGCAATATTATACCGTCAGTTATCAACCCGACAGCCAGACCAATTAACGCACCTATACCAGCTCCGATAGGACCGCCACACATACCTATTATTGCACCTATGCCAGCCCCGGCAGCCGTAGCTCCGGCACTGATGAGAGCTGCGTTAAGCCAATCCAAACCGCTTTTTATTGCATCGAATATACCAACACCAAAAGCCGGTATTCCGGCGATAATTCCACCGATAGCACCTCCGAGGATTGCACTGCCGAGAGCTTTTCCAATCAAAGCACCGCCTATTGACAGTGAAACACCTCCTGTTAAGATTTCAGCAAAGTTGATTTTATTAAGTCCTTTTTTTATGGCACTGATTATTCCAGATGTTTCGAGGGCAATACCCGTTATGGTGAGTGTTATCCCCATTTTGGGTAGTCCGGTTAATCTCGTGAGAAATTCAACAAGACTCGACAATGGCGATAAAAGATATTTTAACACTTTAATCGCACCTTTGGAGGCAGTTATACCGGCTAACGCTACAACAACATATCCGAGTCCCTCACCGATGGTTTTTAATGCTTCCGGGTGTTCGGTACACCAATTTCCGAGATTAACCAACCAGGGATACAAATAATCATTCGCAAGTCTTTTTATAGTATCAAAGCACGAAGATAAAATTTTTCCGAGTCCCTCAAAGAACGGCAATAACGCTTTCAGTTTGGGGTTGTCAATCGGAACTTCTTCAAACATTGCCCCGTAATCGTCACCACCGGCGGCACCTCCACCGCTACCGCCGCTTCCGACTGACGAATCTTTATTTTTATCACCGATAGTTGTGATTTCGTCCATTCCGGCAAATGTTTTTTTAATTTCTTTTGCGGTATCTTTTGCAGATTTGGTAGCTTTACCTCCGGCTTTTCCAACAGCATCGACATAAGCCTTTGTGTACTTCTTCGCACGCAAGTATGTGGTTTTACCGCTCAATAGTGATACTAACTGTCCAAAGGCTTCACAGACTCGTACTATTGCGTTTGTCACAGAGTTCAAAGCCGGAGTCAATGCTACAATAACGGGGTATAGTGCCGCCGCTATTGAGTTTTTCAATGTAAGAGCCATTGTGGACAACTGCCCCATAGCGGCGGCAGTTTCATTATTGTATTGTGCAAGATTTTCAAGTCCCTCGGCTACACCTTGTGTAAGCATCGTAAACAGTCTAAAAGCACCGCCGTAAATTACCACTATTCTAAGCACTTGTGATAATAGTCCGGCTTTAGTAGTGGTTTTTGAAAATGCACCGGCGGCATAGTGTAATCTGTCAGCCATTGCTTTTATACCGCTCGATGCTTTTGATGTAGCTGCTCCGATTTTCGATACGACTCTATTAAAGAGCGAAGCCTTATTTGTAGCGTTATCTGCTCCTGGTGTATTTATAGGAACTTCAACATTTTTCGGTAAACTATCAACAGCATCTGACACTCTATCGACATCGTTTATTGCATCTGATATTCCACCTGTGTCGGTATCTACATCTATTGTGTCCGGAACATCAGACATTGCCGATGCCAATTTGTCTACTCTTTTATTCAATTCCTCAATTTTACGGGTACTATCACCAAAGTTATTAAGGGAGTTCAAATTGGAAAAATTGATAGAAGATATTTCTTTTAACTTCTGACAAACTTTATCAAGTCCGGAGGATTTGGATATTTTATCAAGGGATTTCAAAGTAGATTTGAGTTTACTAAGCCCTTTAATCGCTCCGTCAGAGTTACTCTCAATTTCAATTTGCAGTTTATCTATCATTGTTGACATTATTCCACACCCCCTTGCTCGTGCCGTTTAGCATTTTTCATAATAACCAATGCTCGAAAGTTTTCAGCCGCCTCTTTCATCTGACGGATTTTTCGGTTTTCCAGTTCTTCCTCATTCGATGGATATGGCTCAACCAAATACGGAGATGCTTGTGTTCCATTCCTCGCAAAAGCGTGTAACAACGGAGATACCGCACACAACGCATCGTAGACATATCTGCCATTTAGCCAGGCTTCTTCATTTTTTCGTTTCAAACGGAGTTTGTCGGCTTTTCGATAATATATCGGTAAATCAGCCTCGCCCTCCCAATATTGCTCGTAGGTCATTCCTATTGAGAGATAATACGGAAACGCTTTCTCAAACTGTTCTGTATAAGATAAAAGGGAAGCTGGGCTTACCAGCTCGCCTCCCACATTGCGTTTCCCTCGTCTTCATCCGGCTCGTCCATAAGAGCAATAACAGGCTCGCTGTACATTTCTGAAAGTTTTGCGAGGAAATCTTCTTTATTGCGTATGCTTGCGTATATTTTTTCAATCTCCGTTTCCGTAATATTACGGTGGTGCATTAAAAACGCACCCGAAAAAAGGGACATAACCATACTCATAGGCATATCCTCGATATTTCTCGCAACAAAACCCTGTCGTTCCATTTGACGGATTGTTTTGCGATTAAATTCGAGTGTGTATTCTTTATCATCATAAATGAGAGTTATAGTTTTAGTAGCCATATATTACACTCCTTAAGTTTCGCTGATTGTAACTTCTGTAACATCACTTGCCGGGAAACAGGTGAGCGATGCTTCTCTGACAGCACCAACGCTACCGCCTTTTGGTGTAGCGAATACATCACCGTGCCACTGCCAAGCTCCGTATTCACCTTTTGCCCCGAAACGAAGCTGATAATATTCATCTTTTCCCTCTAAAGCCTTAATTGCAGCGTAAGCAGCTTTATCGTAGATGAAACCAAATTCGTAATCGGGCAAATCAACCATTCCCGGTACATATTTCTTTTGATTGCTTGACATATCCGAAATATCAAGTTTTTCCGGAGTTGAGAAAATATCCGGATAGCTTGTAATATCTACAAGTTTCGAGAAAGCGCCGTTTTCAGTTGACGAATGATATAAAAAAGTATTTATTGTTGTTTTTTCCATAACAATTACCTCCTGTAAATATTATTTTTCTTATCTACAACAGCCCTGTAACGAGCTGTTATCCGATATATAGTCGAGTCCTCCAAATTAGGTGTCGGACGACAAAACACTCTTGTTAAATTCAAAGCAGAAAGTATGGTGTCTGCTGTCTTCATCAGTTTTTTACATTCTTGTTTTTTTCCGACTTTTTTATTGGAATAAACATTAACCTCAACCATTATTTCCGCAGCGTTTTCTATTTGAGCGGAATTTATAAATCGTTCATATACCGCATTATCCTCCACTGACAAGGTTAATACCGGGAATAATGGCTCAATTTTTTGATACGGTGCGGCACAGTGTACATTTTTAGGCATACCTTTTGATACCGCATCGAATAGCATATCTTCAACATCAATCATTGCCTAAAAACCTCCTTTGCAATATCAACAACCTTGCGTTCAAGTTCAGCACCGGTTTCATACATAAACGGTCTTGACGGCATACCTTTGGTAAAGCGTATTCGACCCTTTGCGGTATCATAATAATACCAGCCTTTTTCACCGTGATTGTTCACATCGTATTCCCAAGGCATAGTGGGGTGGGGTGATTTTGCACCTATGATACCCGTTCCAAATTCCACATAACAAGCGTGCGGACAATCGGTAAACAATATACCTCGGTTATCCTCTCGATATAGCATATACGAAATACTGTTCAAAAGCTCACCACCGTCAATAGCACCGAGTTCCACGATTTTTGTTTTAGCTATATCGACACCGTATTCGAGAAGTTGTGTCAAAAACTTGTCAACATTTTGTTTTAGTGTCTGCTCGTATTCTTCAATCTGCGTAACGGCTTCGTTTATATCACCTAAAGATACCGTAATCTTATGCACATTAAGACACCTCGACTTTTTTTACAGCAATTAAAATTGAATTTAACCCTTTTGCAACTTTTTTTACAATATAGTCAAATGGTTGCGATATATCAGTTTCATCTATCCAAAAAACAGACTCCTCACTGATTGTCAAATTCATATCACTTGTCACCAAGGTTTTATCATAATCAATAAAATCTCCAAAAAGTCTGGTAGCATTTTCGCCGGAAGCTGATGAAACATTGATTTTCAAAGGGGTCGGAGATGAATATTGGGGTGCAGATTCCCCGGTTTCGTACCCCTCATCACTCAATATAGGTTCGACACCTTGAAAATTGGCATAATAAATAAGTTTTTTATTTCGTTCCAAACATTTCATTTAACAACACTCCCATACGATACAATGTCTGAAAGCATTGATTTCGGGATAGAGGAACTTTCATAAGTACGGTTTATGCCATTTTCATTATGAGTTATTTCACCCTCTGCCCCTCGTTTATTATACAAATATGCAGCTATCTCAACCTGTCTGCAGACATACCTTTCCGGAATTGTTGAAACGGAATCGTCCATAGGATATAACTTATTTAATATTACTCTTTCGGCATCGGATAGGTACATAAGCAATAACTCATCATCGCTTGAGTCTGCACCCACTACAAGTTTTAATTTTTTGAGTTTATCATTTTCCATTGCCTATGAACCTCCGTTCTTTAGCTCAACGTTATTTCATACCAGCCTTTTGTTTTCGGGTTATCACCAGTTTTCGGAGTAACCGCAATATATCCGAGTCCGCTCTTACTGTAATATACTTTTTCAGTTGAAGCGGTAGTATCGGTTGATGCGGCAGCCGAACCTTTCAAAATCTTAACCGCTTTTGTCTGGTCTGTAAGAGCTGCCAGGTAATATTTACGACTTATAATTGTATTCTTACGAATATTCGCATCACCGCTGTCACGGGGAGGCTGTTCAATTTCTGTACCCTTTTTATTAAACAATGTTACAGCCTCTTTGGTAGCAACGCAGATTTTACCGCTTACGGCATCTTTTTTTGTATATATGTTAACACCGGCTACTGTACCTACATATCCGGTACGAGCAAATGCCTCAACATATTGCAAATTAAGTCCGAGTACCTTGCGGAGTTCTGCCACATCGTCTGGCGATACAAATGCAAAGAAGTTCACATTTTCAAGCGATTCGAGATTAAACATCGCCTGTGCATCTGCAAAGGCATCGAAGCCGAAAGAGCTTACTACTACCACCTGTGTCGCCTTGTTAAATTCTGCAAACACATCGGCATTTACGGTATTAAACATATCCGTACCCATATGTCTTACACCGACAGGTACGAGATTCGAGTCAGTCATAGCCTGTTCGTCATAATACTCAAAACGGTTTTGAGCGAGCAGGATGCGATAATCTTTGGGAGCATAAGATACTTCGATACTCTTTGTGTTCCCCTCGCCCATAGCTAATTTTTCTGTGCCGTTGGTAGCTTTATAAACATTGATTTTACGAAGCATACCGGCAGTTCCCTCAAGCGAATTATCTACTGTACAGAACTGCTGCAAATCCAAATGTGAATTAAATTGGTCTTCTACCTCATTGGAAAGATAGAAATTGTCATAAATTGTGTGTGCCATTAGTCATTACCTCCATATAATTTTTTATATTCTTCTGGATTGTTTACCGAAAACTGATACCTCTCTTGCGGACTCATTTTACGAAAATCCGAAAGTGAAATACTCTTATCATCACCGTCACCAGCCGGTGGTTTAGGAGTTTTCTTTAATAGCTCCGCTTTCAAAGCCTTTTCTGCTGCAATTTTTTGACTCTTAACCATTGTCAAAACATTTTTCGCCAACTTCATTGTTTTCTCATAATCTTCCGAAACAATGTCGTTAATCAAGTCCAAATAATCTGTTTCAGTAAGTCCCTCGGCTACAAACAACTTCTCAACATCTAATCGATTTAATTTCGCCGTAAATTCTTTTTCTTTTGACTCGGCTTTACGAATTGCATCTTGTACCTTTTCATCGTCTGACATTGCAGTTGTCTTCAATGCTGCGAGTTCCTTTTTTACTTTTGATAATTCCGAAGCGGTTTTATCAAACACAGATTTCTCCACCGATTTCGGCAATGTGGTCGGGTCAACAAACTGTTTGTTTGCGAGTACACCGTTAATTTCCTCAACAGTCATACCCTCTCGGTAATCTTCACCGAGTAATGTTTGAATATCTGCCATAAAGTTTACCTCCTGTGTTTATCGTAGTTCTCTCTACATAATTTTGCGTGTTATAGTCTTTCTCTGACTTTTTGCACTTTTATACTGCATCTTCGCAGTTATTTTTAACGGCATACCGCCGCTCAAAATCACTCTATCGGGTTTGGTTTATTGTTCGCCGGGGTAATACCCTGGTTTGTTGAACTTTTCTCAGTTTCTTTATCCAAATCATCTATGGTTTTCCATTTTGCTTTTATATACGGCAACGAATCAATATAACATTGTTCGGGGTCGCTGAACAGATTGCTATTGGCAATAGCGATTTCCGGGTGAATACCGGCTTCAAGCATATTCTGCATACCTTGCGTTTTGGTGAGCAGATTATCGGTTTTATTACGAGTGAATTTTACATCAATATCGCTCAAATCTATATCCACATCGGTGGAATCTTTAACAATTTTGAGTACGATTTTTAGAAATTTCTTTTCTGCTCGCTTGAACATAAATTCTGTGTCTTTCGCTTTCGCCTCGGCTGATGTCCAGCCGTCACGCAATATAACAGCTTGCCCCGTATCACCGGTTGTTCTGTTTGTACCGTTTCTGTCCGGCATACCGCATATAATGAGTACCATTTGATATAAATGGTCTATCACAGTCTGCGTTTGTTGCTGATTAAGCTCTGCCGTGACAATACCAATATCGGCAGGGCAATTAGGGTCGCTCTTGAAAGAAATAGCTCCCAATTCCTTTAATTCGTCAAATTCCTCTTTGTCAATACGAACATTTATGAATTTCATAAACGATTGTATGAATTGTTCAATGCCGTCAATACGATTGGACTCAACATTGTTTATCTCATCGAGCAAACCAATTACCAATTCAAATGCTCCTATACGAGCCGAATCAACCGGGTATTCGATAATCGGAATATATCCTAAAAGGTGTCCCTCCGATTTTATAATTCTATCATCGCATATTTCAAAATAAGTTGTCGGGGTATAAATGCAATAAATAATTCTATTGTCAGATTGTTTGACTTCTTGAATTGACATAACCGGTTTTTTTCCAAACCCGTTATTATATACGATTGCCGTATATCGTGGGTCAAGCGTATCTATTTCAAACGGACAATCATTGTCCGGCTCGTCAGACGGAAGTACCATTCGATATGCCGTGCCGGATATGAAAAACCATTCTGCCAGTTCTCGGTCTTTTGACGATTTATCCTGTTCAAACATATACTCGTTAAGAAGTGTGATTTTACTCGTTATCTCCATATCGTCACTTTCGGACGGCACTGACAATTTGGTTTGTAGTTTTGTTCCGCTTTTTGTTGCTCGGCGAACATATTGCAGCGGCTCACCGAAATCATAGCCTTTTTTGAACGAAACAATCTCGTGTGCGTGATTTTCTACAACGCGGTTGTTTATTTCTGGACGAATTTTCTTAACACGATTCAAAATAGGCTGGTCGCCCTTGTAATAATTATATAAATAATCAATTTCGGCTCTATTTTTATTAAAACTTGCGAGAACTGATTGTAAAACCGGGAGTACATTTGTAGCATCAATACTTTTTTCTGTCGTATATAAAACAGTTCTCCCTGTATATTGCTTTATTGAAATTTTTTCTGACATACATACTCCCTCCTTTGCAAAAGAAAAAGGCATTACCGAAAGTCCGAAACGGACAGACAATAATGCCTTAAAGTTCAATATCTATACTTATCTATTAACATTATACCAAAGAAATTAGAATTTGTCAATACTATTTTGAAAATTTTTAGAATTTTTCTAAATCAATAGGGTCGCTGAAAAATCTTAACTTCTCCATAGGAGTTATATATTAAATTAACAAGCATTGCCAAACTATCCGGAGCATCATCGTGTTTATTCTTACCCGTCATTACGAATGAGGTAACTTCACGCATAAAAGACTTATATTCTTTGTCAGCGTGACTGTTATCCAAAAAATAAAATCTTTTTATCTCCGGTGCAACCTGTATAATTCTGGCAAGTTTGCTCATTGTGTTCGGTGCTTTACGGTATGAAAGATTGATATGCACATTCTCGGAAAGCAGCATTTCCTCAATGTCCTCACAATACTCTGCACCTCCGTTATTAGCTTCCACCTGTACTTGATGCGGCAGATGTCTTTTTAATTTTCCGACAACAAGAGGACGAGTAATAGTCTTATCGCCTTTATTGAATACCACATCTGGGATATAGCAATCTGTGCCGTACAAATAACCGATAGGCATTGATAAAGAGTCGCCGCCGCCCCAAGCGACATCAATTACAGCCATAATACGGTCGGGAGTCCCCTCTGGTAGAACACCGTTAAAATAATTTAATTCCGCTTGCGGAAACAAAAGTCCCTCTCTCTCATATGGCTGACCCATATATTTCGCCCACCAGGTTGCATCGTCTATGGATTTTCTCATATCGTGATAATACTCTGTTGAAAAACCTACACCGTGGTCGTAATCAAAATTACTTTCGTCATTTTCATCAAGAGCGGAGATAACACGAAATCTATATCTGGGGTCATTTTCGTACTGGTCGTGTATTCTACCCATAGGGTCAAGCACATTCCAGCGTGTACCGACCATTAGTTCAAGAGCGTTATCTTTCTTTCGGTCTTTGAGCTGATTGAGGTACGCATCATATTTGGCTTGTAAACGCTCCGGATTTAATGACTCCTCCAAATCTTCAACCAAGTCGTCAGAATACAATACACCACCCTCGCCAATTTCAACAGCACCTGTAAGAGTACCCCCGATTGAACGGCAAGTGATTGTGGGAAATCGTTTCTTTCTGCCAAGGTCTATGCTCTCATTTTTTGCGGAATTATCAACAATTTTTACTTCCGGAAAAACCTCTTTCCAAAGATATGTTTCATCATCGTTAAGAATTGATAATATTTCACGATAAAATCCGTCTGTCAGTTTATCGCTGTGTCCGCTCATAACATTCGCAATATCGGGATTTTTCCCCATTATCCAGGTCATAAACATTATGCAAAGTGTAGATTTTCCGACACGAGGGGGCAGAGATATTCCGAGAAAAGTTATTTTATGGTCGGCAAGGTCTTGTAAATCCTGTACCAGAGTTTTTAACACTTTTCGCCGTGGCAGATAGAATTTTTTTGCAGCCGGTCTGTTCCATTCGAGATATATGAGATACGAGTCAAAAATATCTACTGCTTCGAGGTGATATGATTCTTTTCTTAAATTCTCAATTTCACCTATAAAGGACAGGTCGGTGGTTAATTTCTTTGACTGAACTAATGTTTTTCGGAATCGTTTATTATATTCAAATGCCTTTTGCTTATTGTCTGCAAAAATAATCTTGATACACTCAAAACAATCTGTATATAGCTCGACCGTCAAAGGGTCTTTTTTTATTTTTTTGAAAATTGAATTTATAATTTTATCCATAACCTAACCTCCTACAAAATATCAAGTTCCGAAAAAATTTTAACTATTTTGGGTGATTGCAAAGCAAAGAAGTCAATCATTTCTTCGTTTTTAGCCCAAGCCCCCTCGAATCGATTAGAATTATCATCAAGACCACTCTGAGTTAAAAATGCGTGTATAATTTCGTGTCTTAAAATTTGTTTTTCGACTTTTTGACAATATGCAGCCGTTTCATTTTCCCACGAGGGATAGGTTTTCATATTGCACACAACTATTTGTTTGTTGATGCTGTCGTGATAACCGTCTATACACCTTTGTGCAAACAAAGGGTCGTCTGAATAATTTTTGAATCTTAATTTATATCGTTCCCCTAAAATATTTATTGTCTTTTTCATATTGACCTCCTAAAAGAAAAACGCATAATCACAATCTGAAAAATCAGTATCGCAATTATGCGTTAAGAATTAAAACAGTTTTGACAGATAATCGAATACCGTCTGGAAATCTTTTTTCGATTTGAAAGCTATTCGATATGTTCTGCTATCATCGAGGTAGAGGATAAGACCGCCGCCTCCGATATATGTATATTTATCTATTTTTGAAATCTGACTCAACGGTATTCGTAAGTCGTTTGCGGTTGCAGCTCCCAGAAGCCCGAAAGCTAACACCGTCGATGCACTTTTCCTCCAAGTCAAATCTTGGTCGGTTAAAGTGAGTATGCCGTAGCCTGTTTGCACAAGCGTAACCTTTGTAGATATTATAATCATTCTCTCAACTCCTTATATGCTGATGTAGAGATTTGTTACAGAAACCATAAACTTTTGCCGATTTCTTTATATATTTATTTTACTATCTTTTTATATATAATATTTATTTTATATAGAAATTAAGAAAAGATAATGGTTAGTGTAACAAATTGCTCGTAAAGCCTTATTTTAAGCCATTTCTTGTGTTACATTTTCTGGACAGAATGTTACATAAACTTTTGAAAGTGTAACAGAGTTTTCGTTCTGCGGAACTTTTTGTTACAAAAACTTTTTGTACCGAAATAGAAAATGTAACAGAAAGTGTAACAGAAAGTGTAACAAATTTAGGTAGCGAGTCTATACCATTGTGTACGACTAATACCTAATTGACGACAGGCTTCGCTGATTGAAATTTTGCCCTCTTTTTGTTCTTTGAGAAATTTTTGAAAATCGGGAAGCTCTTTTTTAGGTCTGCCCTCCATATAATCGTCTTTCAGCCGAGCGATAGCTTTGCCCTCGGAAGTTCTTTCGACAATCATATCTCGTTCAAATTCTGCGAAAGCGAAAAATATGCTCCGAATGAGTTTGCCTGTTGTCGAATTATCCATAACACCCATATTGAGAACATTTACTGTTACCCCTCGGTCGAGTAATTCGTTTACGAGTTCACAACCTTGTATAGTGCTTCGAGCAATACGGTCGAGCTTGGTAACAATCAGAGTATCACCGCTTGTGATTTGACTCATTAGTTTGTCAAATTCAGGGCGGTGCTTTTTTGTCCCGGTGAAAGAATCCTTAAAAATGCGTTCTACACCGTGTTCTTTGAAAGCCTTTTCCTGTGATTCCAAACTATTGCCGTCTTTCGCCTGTCCTTTGGTCGATACTCTTGCATATCCGTAAATCATTCTACCCGATACCACCCTTCTTGTTCACGACTATCTCTTGGCATAACTACAATTTTATAGTCCATAAGACGGAGCATTTCGTCGAGCTTGGCTATGCTGATGTTTTCCTGTCCAAGTCTTTCACTTAAAACATTACTTTTGATTTTGAGCTTGTCTGCCAGAGCTGCAACTTTTACACCTTGGGCTGACATTATCTCTCTTACTATTTTGGTAGCTTTCATTTTAATTACCTCCTTTGGCTTGAGAACAGTATATCACAGTTATTTCTGATTGTCAAGATATCTCTGACAATAAGTTTGTCTTTTTTAATTTTTCGGTACTTACGGAGCTGACTACACCTTATCCA
>OBLI01001608.1_pt1 | contig 21445 bp, 20 predicted proteins | sample 1519701 | NCBI WGS metagenome assembly OBLI01 (sample SAMEA3663005, study PRJEB22513) | pig gut metagenome | biome: pig gut; feature: pig-associated habitat; material: faeces | place: France | collected 2012
AATTCTAAATTTCTTTGTGATGAGATCCCCTGATTAAGTCGGGAAATTACACAAAGCGATCAAATCGAGGATTTTTATAGAGATTGCTTCGGTCGCTTTGCTCCCTCGCAATGACGGAATTTTAGAATTCCTAGAATTCGCTAAAAGAGCAGCACCAAAAAACTACTATATCTTACTAAACTCGCTTTTTAGTTTGTGTTGCAAGGCATCTGCTAGCATGTCTTTGCCTTGCGAGCGAAGTAGACTATCAAGGCGGATTAGCACATCGGCGATTTTTTGGCTCCATACTTGCTCAGAGCTATTTGTATTCATTTTAGCGATGTGGCGCAGCTCTCTGCTAAAATCGCCTAAAGATTCTTTTAGGCTCTCAGCCGTGTTCTCATCATCTGCGATAAGCTCGATCTCTCTTATAGCTAGGTCGCAAAAATGCTCAAACTCTGCGCTTTTGTTTTGCTTGCCAAAGCCATTATTGCTTTCTTTTTCATCTATTTCATCGCTGATTTTGTTTATGTTAAAATAAATAAGACTTGAGACCAAAATCACCGCTGCAAGCATCATAAAAAGATTTGAACTATCCATTTTTATCCTTTTTAATGATTATAGTATTTTGGGCTGTTTTAGTCAAGTAAAAAAGGGGATTTTGGGGCGAGATTTTACTCTAAATAAAATCTCGCTTAAAAGTTTTGCTAGCTTAAAGCTCTTTGCTAGCTTATCTCATAGGTCTTGCTGGGCAGTTTCCGCCTATGCAATTTGGCATTTTAGCACCTCTCATAAATACCTTGCAAGCAGATGGATAAAACTCCTCGTCCTTGCCAAGTTTAGCCATGTTTTGGCGCATTTCGTATTTGTATTCTTTGAGGAATTTGTTTGCGTCTGCTTCGCTCATGTCTTTTGTAGCATCCATCATTAAAGCTTGTTTTTGCTCGCAGATTTTGCCAAGTTTTTGCATTAGCTCGTTTGCTTGTTTATTTAGCTCAAAGTTTTTTGCCGCCACATCCTTAGCATCAGCACCAAAGGCAAAACTAGCAAGTAAAGCACTTGCAACAATAATTTTTAGATTTTTCATGTTTTCTCCTTTAAAAAATTGAGTGAATTTTAGAGCAAAATTGTGAAATTTAGGTGAAGGAATTCTAGAATTTTTAACAAAATCTAGAATTCCCTAGAGAATTCTAAAATTCCCTAGAAAATTCCAGCAAAAAATAAAATAAATTTTAGAATAGGCGTAGTGTGCTTGAACTAAAAAGTCGCCACCGTAGCCGTAGAATACGAAATTCACGGCAAGGCGGCGGCTTTTTAGTTCAAGCACAATCCGTCACTAATAACAATTTAAGCAAACCCTAGTCTTTTTTGCTCATTCTTTTACGCACATTTGGATCAAGATAGCGTTTGCGAACACGGATATTCTCAGGCGTAACCTCTACTAGCTCATCTTCTTCTATCCACTCTAAGGCACGCTCTAGTGTATTTTTGCGTGGTGGGACTAGCTTAATAGCATCATCGCTTCCGCTAGCACGCACATTTGTTAGGTTCTTGCCTTTGATAGGATTTACTTCTAGATCGTTTGTGCGGCTATGCTCGCCTATTATCATACCCACATAGACCTTATCTTGCGGAGAGCAAAACAGCACGCCTCTATCTTGTAAGTTCCATAGCGAATACGCAAGTGCTACGCCGTTTTCCATGCTTATTAGCGCACCATTGCTGCGGCGTATCTCGCCACTGCTTAGTGGACGAAATTCCAAAAAGCTATGATTCATCACGCCCTCGCCTTTGGTATCAGTTAAAAATTGCGAGCGAAAGCCGATAAGCCCACGAGCAGGTATCTCAAACTCTATTCTAGTTTGCCCATCGCCTGTTGGGTTCATCGCTTTCATCTCAGCCTTTCTTTTGCCAAGCTTTTCGATCACAGTGCCAGTACAATCATCAGGCGCATCAATCACCAAGTGCTCAAAAGGCTCGCATTTAACCCCGTCAATCTCACGCACAATAACCTCAGGTCTGCCAAGGCAAAACTCAAAGCCCTCTCTGCGCATATTCTCAGCCAAAATCGTAATTTGTAGCTCACCACGACCGCTTACTTTAAACTTACCTTCGCCCACATTTTCATATTTCATAGCAATATTTGTTTTCATCTCAGCCTCTAAGCGCTCAGCGATTTTATTGCTAGTTACAAACTTACCCTCAGTTCCAGCCAAAGGCCCGTCATTTACCGCAAAAACCACGCTTAAAGTAGGCTCTTCAATGTGAAGTGGATCTAGTGGGGCAGGGTTAGCAGGATCAACTATGCTATCTCCTACATCAAGAGCCTCAAAGCCAGCGATTGCTACTATATCGCCAGTTCCAGCCTCGTTTATCTCAGTTCGCTCTAGCCCCATAAAGCCTATTAGCTTGCTAATTCTGCCAGTTGTCTTTGTGCCATCGGCTTTTGCTAGCATTACATTTGCGCCTTTTGCGATTTTGCCATTAAAAATTCTAGCAATACCGATTTTTCCCACATAATTATCATAATCCAGCGTGAAAACTTGAAGTTGAAGTGGATTGCTATCAGCCCCGCTTGGTGCTGGCACATGAGAGATAATAGTCTCAAAAAGTGGGATCATATTTTCGTTTGGATCTTCAAGCGCTAGCTTAGCATAGCCGTTTTTAGCAGCTGCGTAGACTACTGGGAATTCTAGTTGCTCATCATTTGCCCCAAGCGCTACAAAAAGATCAAATATTTCATTTACCACTCTATCCGGATCGCCTGCTGGCTTATCAATTTTATTTACAACCACAATCGGGCGAAGTCCTAGACTAAGGGCTTTTTTAACGACAAACTTAGTTTGTGGCATAACGCCTTCTTGCGCATCGACTAGCAAAAGCACACCATCAACCATTTTTAGCACACGCTCAACCTCACCGCCAAAATCAGCGTGTCCTGGAGTGTCAATGATGTTTATTTTATAGTCTTTATATCTAATAGCAGTGTTTTTACTTAGGATTGTGATTCCACGCTCTTTTTCTATATCATTGCTGTCCATCACGCGCTCTAAGACTTGCTGATGCTCGCTAAAAGTGCCTGATTGTTTTAGCAGCTCATCTACCATTGTGGTTTTGCCGTGGTCGACATGTGCGATAACGGCGATATTGCGAATATTACTCATGAAAATTCCTTGGATATTTTTAAAAGCTCTTATTATAGCTAAAATTTGGAATAATTTTTGCATATAAATCAAAAAAATATTTTTTTGGAGTGAAAAATGCTAAACCTTCAAACCACAGCAAGCTCAAAAAACGAACAAAGCGCAATCCAAAGTGCTACCCAAAAGAAAAACGAAGGTGGCAATGGCGACTTTTTGGGCGCATTGCTAGCTAGTCTAAGTAGCAGCAAAGATACTAGCCACACTAGCTCAAATGTATCAAATGAGAACAAAACCCCGCAAAGCGCAAAAAATACGCAAAACACACAAAGCACGGAGAATTCTAGTCAAAACTCGCCTCAAGCTGAGTTTGACGAACAAAGTAGCCAAACAATTAACCAAAACTCTAGCAAAGAAGCAATAAGCCAAAACTCTAGCGAACAAGCAATAGGCGATGCAGCGCTAGAAGCAGAAGAAGGCAAAAGCGTGGCACTTAGCGAACTAAGCGCAAGCAAAGGTGACGCAAGCACAGAAAATATGCCAGAGCAAGAAGCTATAAATGATGAAGGTTTTATGCAAGTGCTAAGCGTATTAGAGGGCATTTTTGGCGGTGAGGCACCAAATATCGCAAAAATCAGCTCGAGCCTAGAAAAGTTAATTAGCATAGAAGAAAACCTAGCTAAGCTAAAAGATGTAAAAGACCTAAAAGACCTGCTAAAAATCGCAGAAAAACTAAAACTAGGACTAGAAAAACTAAGCATTACAAGCGAGGCTCTAGGCGCTCTAAAATCAAAATTTCCAGCACTAGATAAGGCAAATTTCTTTAAGCCTATTGATGTAAGCTTAAATCAAGCTGCCCTTAGCGCAAAAAATGCTAAACCAGCCCAGCCAGTACTGCTAGCTAGTCTGCTTGGTAAAACTGCGCCAAAGAGCATAACTCAGGTGCTAAAAGAAGCCGAGCTAGAAGCTACAAAAACCCCAAAAACTGCCCCAAAAGAAAGTGGGCTAAAGGGACTGCTCAATGGCGATGATATAAAAACAAAAGCTCCAAAACAAAGCGCAAACGAGATTGTAGAAAAAGTCCAAAATAAAGTAGAGCAAAAATCAGCAGCTACTGATCTAAAAGATCTTTTAAAAATCTCTGAGAAAAGCACAAAAGAGCCAAAAATCGCAGCTATGCTAAATGAGAGCAAAAAAGAGCAAAAAATAGAGCCAAAAATTGCTCCAAGCCCACTGCCAAGCGCACCAAAGGTGGCAAAAAGCGAAGTTGATGAGCTAAAAGCCTTTGATATACAAAACTATCTAAATAGCATTAGCAAAAAGGCGGCAACTGCTATAGAAACCACCGCTCCAAGCGGCGCTAATACCCTAGCTGATATGCAAAGTGAGCCTAGCAATGAGAGTCGCCCTAGCTTTGGCGATGCGATAGAAAACCGCCTAAGTGATAATAACTTTAAAGACATGATAACTGCGCTAAAAATGCAAGATAAAATCATCAGCCGTGATATACAACAAAATAGCGTTCGCACCTTCGCTGCCCAAATGGTAGAAAAAATCAGCGAGTTTAAGCCGCCAGTAACTCGCGTAAATCTCCAGCTGCACCCAGCAGAGCTTGGAGAGGTAAATATTACCATGATAGCACGCGCAAACAACCTACATGTAAATGTAACTAGCGTAAATGCGACCATGGCTTTGTTTTTACAAAACCAAGCTGAGTTTAAGGCAAACCTTGTAAATATGGGCTTTAGCGATATACAAATGAGCTTTAGCGACCACAAAGAAGGTAGCAACGCGCAGCACAACAGCAGCAAAGCCAAAAAAAGCTATGAGAGCGACGAAGATGGTGTTATGATAAATGAGTTTGAAAGCAGTGGTGAGAGTACGCTAGAAATCGTCTTGCCTAGATATATATAGGAATTCTAGAATTTAAAATTCCTTGGGAATTCTAGATTTTATTTTTTTGTGTTTTTGGAATTCTAGAATTTCTAGGGAATTCTAGAATTTGTGTTTTTAAAAATTCTAGATTTTCTATGGAATTCTAGATTTTATTTTTTGGGGTTTTAGAATTCTAGAATTTCTAGGGAATTCTAGATTTAAAATTCCTTGAGAATTCTAGAACTTATTTTTTGAGGTTTTAGAATTCCAGAATTTATAGGGAATTCTAAAATTTTATTTTTTTGTGATTTTGGAATTCTAGAATTCCTATATTATTACTTTACTCTTGATTCTTTGATTGATAAAAAATATTTAAAAAATAGATTTATAATTTTTGAAGTGGTGACCCCTACGAGACTCGAACTCGTGTTACCGCCGTGAAAGGGCGATGTCCTAACCGCTAGACGAAGGGGCCACAGCGGTTTTAAAAAAGAACTGGAATTATACCAAGTTTTGCTTAAAAATATATAAAACGGAGAAAATATGAAAAAAATGCTGTTTTTTAGGGCTTTTGCGCTTGGTTTTTTTGCGCTATTTTTTATCTCTTGTGCTAGTAAAAATCCAGCGCAAAACAGCGAGCAATATGAGAGTAAGGCTGTGCAAATGCTGATTATTTCGCCACTTGTGCGTATAAATGATGCTGGTTTTATTCACTTTAACAAAAATGCTCTAAAGGTGCAGATTTACTCAGCTGGTGCTGGGCTTTTTGAGCTAAAAATCGCTGAGAAAATCTGTGTAAATAGCACTTGTTACGCTCCAAAAGACTTTAATGTGAAATTTCTAGGCGATATTTACTATGAAAATATTTTAGCTGATGTAATTGCCTCAAAACCACTTTATAATAGAAAACCACAGCCTAATCTTTGTGGCGGATTTAGCCAAAGTTTTGCTGATATTAGCTACGAAGTTTGCGCTGATAAAACAAGCTTTAAAAGCAAAAAAGCAAAAATCGAGTTTAGGACTAGCAATGATAAAGAATTTTAAAATTTGTGCTAGAATTGCTTAAAAAATTTTAAGGATAAAAGATGAAAGATTTTTTTAGCACAGAGCTTAGAGCACACTTAGAGACCGCAAAGCTAATGGAGGCTTTAAATGATAAAATTAACGAGGCTTGCGCTCTTCTAGCAAATACGCTAAAAAGCGGTGGCAAGGTGCTAATTTGCGGAAATGGTGGCAGCGCAGCTGATGCCCAGCACTTCGCAGCCGAGCTAACTGGCAGATACAAAACCGAGCGAACCCCTTTGCCAGCAATCGCCCTTAGCACCGATACTAGCGCGCTTACAGCTATTGGCAATGACTATGGCTTTGATATGGTTTTTGAAAGGCAGACCCTAGCCTTGTGTGCTAAAAATGACTTGCTAATAGGCATCTCAACTAGTGGAAATAGCGCAAATGTTGTAGGGGCCATAAACGCAGCCAAAAAAATCGGCGCAAAAACCCTTGGTCTGCTCGGCCGTGATGGTGGCGAGCTAGGCAGGCTGTGCGAGCGCTCTATCATCATCCCATCCAGCGATACTGCGCGCATTCAAGAGATGCATATTTTGGTGATTCATACGCTGTGTATGGCAACAGATGAGGCGTATAAATAATGCTCATCTTGCGGAGGCTTTTTACTGTCAGGCACCTGGGTGAGTTTATTATTTTATCTTCGGCACAGGGCAGGCGTGTGACAGGCGCGTGAGAGCAAAAATCGCCTCGTAATTTTAGAGCCGTTTTAGAGCCGTTTTAGGGTGAGAGCTGTAAAGACAATTCTAGGGAATTCTAGATTTTATTTTTAAATTTGCTAGGGAATTCTAGAATTTACTTTAAAATTTACTAGGAATTCTAGATTTTATTTTAAATTTTGCTAGGAATTCTAGAATTTATTTTAAAATTTGCTAGGAATTCTAGAATTCTCTAGAAATTATCAAAAAATTTACCTTTCTAAATTAAAATTATTCTTAAAAAAAGGTTATTTGTGAAAATTTCTTATCATAAGGTATTATTTGCGCTTGCGGCGTATTTGTGTGTTTTAAACTTCGTGTTTTTTGCTGCTGTTTTTGGTGGGCTTAAAAAGGCTGAAGATCCAGTGCTTTTAGGCTTTACTATCTTTGCTGGGGTGTTTTTTATCTTACTTTCTACGCTTTATGTTCTCGCACCTCCAAGGCTTGTTAAAATCACAGGTTCATTTTTTATCGCAGTAAGTGCTTTTAGTGCGTATTTTATGTATAATTATGGTGCCTTGCTAAACCAAGACATGATGATAACAGTGCTAGAAACTGATAATAAAGAAGCCTTCAGCTACCTAAACTTCAAGCTTATTTTATGGACGCTTTTTTTGGTAATTTTGCCAATAGGGCTTTTAATAGCCCTAAAAATAGAGTATAAAAAAGGCATTAAAACAGCGTTTTTACGGGGCTTTTGTGGCTTTGTGCTTAGCCTTGGTTTTGCTGGCGTGCCCCTGCTTTTAAACTCTCAAAGCGTAATTCCATTTTTCCGCAACAACTCAAATCTAAAAAAGCTTCATTTGCCGTATTATCCTATTATTTCTTTTGCTAGGGCGCTAAATTCAAAACTAAGTCCGCCAAAGCCACTTGAAATGATAGCCGCAGACGCTACTAGAGCTTCAAGCGATGCTAGCAAGCCAAAACTGCTAGTTTTTGTGCTTGGCGAGACTGCAAGAGCAGCAAGTTATAGCGCGCTAGGATATAGCAAAAACGACACAAACGCCTATACAAAGCCTTTTGTAGCTGCTAATAAAGCGGCGTATTTTGACGCTCTTTCTTGTGGGACGCTAACTGCTGTTTCTGTGCCGTGTATGTTTTCTCATATGCCAAGAGTGGCTTACGATGATGATATAAATGCGCAAAATGCTATTGACTTTTTGGCTAGTACTGGTGTGAATGTAAGCTGGTATGGCAATAATAACGGCGGCTGTAAAGGCGTGTGTAATAGAGTGCCATGGCTGTATTTTGGCAAGGAATTTGATGATATTTTAATCACTGCGCTAAAAAATCAGCTCTCTAACTATGAAAATCAGCCAAAAGACGCTATAATCGTGCTTCATGTCCTTGGCTCGCACGGACCTACCTACTATCAGCGCTATCCAAATGAGATGAAAAAGTTCACGCCCACTTGCGATACAAGCGATTTGGCAAAATGTAGTAGCGATGAGATAATAAACACTTATGATAACACGATTTTATACACTGATTATTTAATCAGCGAGTTTATAGCTGAGCTTGAAAAAAACGAGAGTTTTGAGGGCTCGCTTATTTATATTAGCGACCACGGCGAGAGTCTTGGTGAAAATGGCATTTATTTACACGGGCTGCCTTATGCTATCGCTCCTGATGAGCAAACGCATGTGCCGCTGATGTTTTATAGCAAAAATGCTGATTTGATGAGTAGGATTAAAAAAGGCGTGAGTTTTAGTCAAGATAATATTTTTCACACCTTGCTAGGGCATTTTGGAATTTCTAGCAAATACTATGACAAAAATCTTGATATGTTTGAAAGATAGGCTTAGCAAATTCTAGAATTCCTGTGGGCAAAATCTAGAATTCCTACTAGGAATTCTAGATTTATTTCTACTTCAATTTTAAAATTTTGCTATAATTCAAATCTTTAAAAAAAGATTTTAGGTTAAAAATGGGTTTTTATGATTTTCGCTGGGTGATGAGTCTTTTTGGCACAGCTGTTGGGGCTGGGATACTCTTTTTGCCTATCAAGACTGGGGTAAGTGGCATTTATCCAGTGTTTTTTATGATGATTATTGCCTTGCCGATGGTGTATTTTAGCCACTGGGGGCTTTGTAGATATTGCTTTGGGCACAAGGGCGATATCAGCGATGTAAGCCGTGAGTATTACGGGGCTAAGGTCGGTTTTTTCATTACTGCGCTTTACTTTTTTGCCTTTTTGCCAGCTTGCGTGATGTATGGTGTGGGCATTACAAATACCATAATCTCTTTTGCGCAAAATCAGCTTGGTATGATGGATATTTCACGCGCCCTTGTGGTTTTTGCGCTCATTTCTTTTCTTATGCTTGTAATGGTGTTAAAAGAAGATTTGGTAATTAGGGTTTGCGAGGCGCTAGTTTATCCGTTGTGCGTGATACTGCTAGTTTTTTCGCTGTATTTGATACAGTTTTGGGATTTTGGTGTTTTTAGTGTAGAGTTTAGTTGGAGCGATTTTTTACTTACTTGCTTTTTTGCCCTGCCGATTTTGGCTTTTGCTTTTGAGCATACGCCAGCAGTTTCAACCTTTGCTAGTTCTATGCGGCGCAGATACGGCGAGGATAAGGGCATAGAAAAAGCCAAAAAAGTGCTGTTTTTAAACTCTATTTTGCTACTTTTTTTCATAATGTTTTTTGTTTTTTCTTCGCTCATGTGTTTGGGTAGCGATGATTTAGCCAAGGCAAAAGAGCTAAATATTTCAGTAGTTAGCTACTTTGCTATCAAGCTTAATAATGATTTTATAGGATATAGTGCGCCTGTGATTGCCTTTTTGGCGATTGCTACTAGCTTTTTTGGACATTATTTTGGTGCTAGGGAGGGCTTTTGTGGACTTGTGGATAAAGGCTGCGAGCTAGCCAGAAAACCTGCGCCAAAGCCAAAGACTCTAAGTAGATTTTGCGACTTGCTTTTTTATGTTTTGATGCTGGTTTGTTCGTATCTAAACCCTAGCATTATTGGGATAATTGATAATCTAACTGGTCCTATTATCGCTGGGATTTTGTTTTTGTTGCCGGTAATTGGCTTTTATAGCGTGCCTAGTTTGAAAAAATACCGCAACATTTGGGCGGATGCTTTTATTTTCATTTTTGGAGCGGTTACGATTTGTACTGTTGGCTTTAATGTAATTAAGGATTTTTTCTAGGGAATTCTAGAATTTTTTCTAGGGAATTCTAGAATTCCTAAAACTAAATTTAAAAAGGATTTATTGTGAAATATTTTTATTCATCATTTGCAATTTCACTTGTAGGCATTGGGGCTGTGTGGTATTTTGCTGGGATTGCTGGGGCGTATATCTGCGCCTTGCTTGCCATCTTAGAAATTAGCCTTAGCTTTGATAATGCTGTGGTAAATGCTAAGGTGCTAGGTGGCATGGATGAGGTGTGGAGAAGGCGTTTTATCGTCTGGGGCATACCTATAGCAGTTTTTGGCATGCGTTTTGCCTTTCCTATTATTATCGTTAGCGTGGCTGCTGGTATAAGTCTGCTTGAGACATTAAACCTTGCTATAAACGATATAGCCGCTTACCACGAGCATTTAGAGGCTCATAAAATGGAGATTTACACCTTTGGTGGGGCGTTTTTGCTTATGGTGGCTTTGGAGTTTTTCTTTGCTGGGCGTAGTATTCGCTGGATACCACTAATTGAGAGTAATAAAGTAATGCTAGCACTAAGTAGAGCAAAAAATGCTAGCGTGTTTGTGGCGATTTTGCTTGGTGTTTTTATCGTGTATTTTGTGGGGGAGATAAGCTGTGCTATTGCGTATTTTGCTGCGATTTTGGCACATATGAGCTTAGGAATTTTGTCTGAGTGGCTAGGCGGGGACGAGTCTAGCGCAAATGAAAGTGCGGCTAGAACAGGGCTTGCTGGGTTTTTGTATCTAGAGACCTTGGATGCGTCATTTAGCTTTGATGGTGTTATAGGCGCATTTGCGATGAGTAATAATGTATTTATTATTATGATCGGTCTTGGCATAGGCGCATTTTTTGTTAGAGCACTTACGCTATATATGGTAGAAAAAGGCACTTTAAGCGAGTTTAGATTTTTAGAGCATGGGGCGCATTATGCGATTTTAGCCCTTGCTATAATAATGTTTATAAATCTCTTTAGCGAAGTGGGCGAGATCATTACAGGCACGCTTAGCTTTGCGCTTATTGTGCTTGCGTTTTTACACTCAGTTTTGCTAAATAAAAAAGAAAAAAATGTTTGAAGACTCTTTGTTTGGGGTCCAGATTTTAGGGCGTATTTGTGGGATTGACGAGGCTGGGCGTGGTGCCTTGGCTGGAGAGCTAGCTGTGGCAGGATGTGCTTTTGGGGCTAGTTTTAGCGAGTTTGGCTTGCTTGATGATTCTAAGAAAATAAGCGAGAAAAAACGAGAAGAAATCTTTGATATAATCACGAGAAAATGCGATTATATCGTGGTTTATTTTAGAAATACTATTATTGATGAGCTAGGTCTTTCAGCCTGCCTTGCTAGAGCTCTAAGGGTAATAAAGGCGCATTTTAAAGACTGCTCTTTTATCTACGATGGTAATTGTAACTACGGCGTAAGCGGCATCTCCACGCTAGTAAAGGCTGATAGCAAGGTAGCGCAAGTCTCAGCTGCTAGCATAATCGCAAAGGTAAGCCGTGACCGCTCTATGAGGGCTTGGGGGCAAAAATACCCTGAGTTTGGCTATGAAATCCACAAAGGCTATGGCACAAAAGCGCACCAAGACGCCTTAGCAAAATACGGCGCAAACGAGCTAACTAGAAAAAGCTTTAAGCTAAAAGGGAATTCTAGAATTCCCTAAAAGAGAATTCCGTAAAACTAGAATTCCCTAAAACTAGAATTCCGTAAAACTAGAATTCCCTAAAAGAGAATTCCCTAAAAAGAGAATAAATGTTAAAGTTTTTATATGAAAATCAGCCAAAAGAGCGTAGCTTTATCCCACGGAAGCTTGAAATAAAAAGTGCTAAGACCTTACTTTTTGGCTCTATTTTAAGTGGTAAAACTAGCCTAGGGCTTAAATGGTGCAGTGAGCGTAAAAATGCTTTTTACATTGATGCTAGCGACTTGCGCTATAATATTGATTTTAAAGCACTTTGTGAGTTTGTGCGCCAGCAAAATATAAGCGCACTTTGCGTGGATAATCTTAAAGTAAATCCTGAAGTTTTGCCAGATTGTGATGAAATTTTGCTAATTTCTAGGCAAAAAAGCCTTAAAATCGCTGGTTTTGAGAGCGTTTTGCTTAGTGGGCTTGATTTTGAAGAGTTCATTGCTTTTAGCAAAAATAGCGATGAAAGCACGGCATTTGCGGCTTTTATGAGTAGTGGGAATTCCCTGCCAACTGCGCTTAGCAGAGAGCTTTTGGCTTACTCAGTTTTTGCAAATACTAGCGAGCTTGGCTTAAAAGCACTTAGCGCAAATTGTTTGCATGAGAGCCTAAACTTTAATGCAATAGCTGTTTTTAGAGAGCTTAAAGAAAAGAGTAAGCTTAGCAAAAACGCTCTTTATAGCGAGTTTGAAGCCTTAGAAGATAAAGGAATAATCGCTTTTGCTAGGAATTATGATGAGAATTCTAGATTTAAGCGTATGTATTTTTGTGATTTTGCTTTGCGAAAGCTTTTTGTGCTTGGCAAAAATCCTAGAAAAATCATTGAAAATATGGTATTTTGCGAGCTTGCAAAAACCGGAGAGCAGGTTTATTTTAAAGGCGAGTTTGATTTTTACTTGCCTAAAAGTAGGGCTGGAGTGTTAGTTTTGCCGTTTTTGCCACCTGAGCTAGCACTTCTAAGGGCAAAAAAGCTAGCAAACGATGAAATAAAAGAAATAATAATAATCTCAAACGCCACAGCAAAAAGCGAAAACCTAAACTCTTGCGTGGTGCGCTTTATGAGCTTTGCCACCTTTGCTGTGGGGTATTTGGAGTAGTTGGTTTAAAATGCTAACTATTAGCCGTCTATTGTTTTACCACATTTATTGCATTTGTATATAGATCTCATTTCGTCTATAACGCGACCAGCGACAGATCCAGCAGTGGCTCCAAAGGATTTAACAACTCAAACCTTACATAAAAATAAAAAACATAATATTTCTTATTTTTTATCTAGAAAAGAATAAATATTATGCTGTTAGCTTTTAAATTGCTTTTGTTTATATTTCGCTAAAAATTGTGAGTGAAAAATGACAAAACGAGATATAGCAGGATACCTTGGCGTAGATGTGCAGACCCTAAGAAACTGGCGCAAAACTAGACCAAATTTGTATAAAACCATAATGCTTGGACTTGAAGTAGAAAATATAATTAAAGAAAGCAAAGAACACTTAGAAAGGTTAGAGAAGCTAAAAAATCAAAACAACTATAATTAAAGAAATTTAAGTTAAACTTAGTTACAATTTGCATTTTAAAAAACCTAAGGAATTCTAAATGAAAAGAAAAAAAATTTACAATCCAGCAAGCACAGAGAGCCTTAGCGAACGCAAGGTATTTAACGGCAATCCACACGGAATTCTAAATTTCACAAAGGCAAAATACGAGTGGGCGCTAAAACTTTGGGATCTAATGGAGGCAAACACTTGGTTTCCAAAAGAAGTAGATACCACTGATGATGTGCGAGACTACGCCTTTAATCTCACAGCGCATGAAAAACGCATGTATGATCTAGTGTGGAGCCAGCTTATTTCTATGGATAGTTTTCAGACAAATAACCTAGCTGATAATATAAATCCTTATATCACAGCCCCTGAGATAAATGCGATTTTAGCTCGCCAAGCCTACGAAGAGGCAAATCACAGCAAATCATACGCTGTAATGGTAGAGGCAATCTGCGATAATACCGATCTAATCTATGAGATGGAAAAGCACGATGAGGTTTTGCGCCGTAAAAATGACTATATTTCAAGCGTTTATGAAGAGCTAGCAGGCGAGGTAACTGATGAAAAGCTACTTTTAGCAATGGTGGCAAATCAAATTTTAGAAGGAATTTATTTTTACAGCGGATTTTCTGCTATTTACGCGCTTGCAAGGGCAGGCAAAATGCTAGGTTCTGCGCAAATGATACGCTTTATCCAAAGAGATGAGATTACGCATCTACTGCTTTTTCAAAACATGATAAATAGCGTGAGAAAAGAACGCCCTGAGCTATTTACCGATGAACTTTGCGAGAAAATCTATGATATGTTTAGAAAAGCTGGTGAGCTAGAAATCGAGTGGGGCAAATACATAACTCAAAACCAAATCATGGGCTTAACTGATGAAATAATCACAGAATACATCCACTACCTAGTAGATAACCGCCTAACATCAATAGGGCTAAAAAAACTTTATGATGCTAAGCATCCTATTAAATGGGTGGATGATTTTAGTAAATTTAACGATCAGAAAAGCAACTTTTTTGAAAGCAAGGTTACAAATTACAGCAAAGGTAGCCTAAGTTTTGATGATTTTTAAAAAAATATATAAAAATAGCTAAAATTAAGTTTGTTTTTAGCTTTAAAAAAATAAAAGTGTGATATAATGCGCTTTTGCAATTCTAAACAAAGGTAAAACAATGAAAAAATTAGTTTTCTTGTCTGCGGTTTTCGCAGCTATTTTCATGGCTGGTTGTAGCTCAAAAGCTCCAACTACAACTACAAACAATGATATGTATAGCAAAGACATGGCTAGCATTATCAACGGAATTAACAGCAGAGTTCAAAATATCTATTTTGACTTTGATAAGTTCAACATCCGTGCTGACCAACAAGGCGCACTAAATAGCAATGCTGCTCTATTCAATAGTGGCGATGCAATGGGTCTTCGTGTTCTTGTAGAGGGTAACTGCGATGAGTGGGGTTCTGATGAGTATAACTATGCTCTTGGTGTAAAACGCGCTAAAACTGCAAAAGATGCTCTAGTAGCTCAAGGCGTAAGCGAGAGTCGCATCGAAATCGCTTCAAATGGCGAGAGCAAACCAGTTTGCACTGAGCGTTCAAAAGCTTGCGATGCTCAAAATCGTCGCGACGAATTTAGAGTAATGCAATAAGCTCTAAAAAGAGATAATTGATGAAATTTCATCTTATCTTGCTAGCCCTGCTAGGGGCTAGCTCTCTTTTTGGGGCAGAAACTTCAGCTTTTAAAAGCAAAGCCGCCCAAAATGAAGCTATATCAAATGCTCAGTCTGATATAGTAGACGCTAAGCAAAATATCGAAGGCTTACAAAGCGTAGTAGGCGGACTAAGCGAAGCTAATCAAAAACTAAGTATCAGAATAGGTGATGTAGAAAGTGCTCTAAAAGACGATATCAGCGTCCAAATAGAGCAAATCAAAAAAAGCCAAGCAGAACAAAGCGAAAAGCTTGATAAGCTAACCGAGGCTGTAAAAGCACTAGGTGCTGCTATGGGAGCTAAGACAAAAACCGAAAAAACTGATAAAAAAAGAGATAGCAAGCAAGAAGAGAAAAAAAACTCTAAAGAACAAACAAAATCTGTAGCAAAAGAAAATGCCCCAGATGTAACTAAAATGGAGCCAAAAGCCGTTTTAGACCTTGCTGATAAAGCTTACAAAGATAAAAAGTATAGCGATGCAAAAAAGGCCTTTGCCTTGCTTTTAGATAAAAACTATAAGCCAGCTTATGCTAACTTTATGCTAGGCGAAATCGCTTACAATTCAAAACAATACGCTGATGCTATTCCTTATTACAGAGCTAGTGTAAATCTATATGATAAAGGCAACTATATGCCTAAACTACTCTATCACACTGCAATTAGCTGTGATAAAATCGGCGATACTGCAAACGCAAATAAATTTTACGCTGCGCTAAAACAAGCCTATCCAGATAGTGCTGAGGCAAAAGTAGCGCCAACTCGCAACTAAGAAATGCTAGTTCATATCTGCTGTAGCGTAGATAGCGATTATTTTTTAAGACGCCTTTGCGCTACGCAGGATAAAAGTAAAATTACAGCCTACTTCTACGACCCAAATATCCATCCTTATAGTGAGTATTTGCTGCGCCTAAATGATGTAAAACGCTCGTGTAAAAAACTAGGAATTGCTCTAATTGCTGGCGAGTACGACTATGAAAACTGGCTAAAAGGTACAAAAGGGCTTGAAAACGAGCCTGAAAAAGGCGAGCGATGTAAATATTGCTTTGATTTTCGCCTTGAAAATACTGCCAAAAAGGCTTTAGAACTTGACAAAAAGTGTATTACAACCACACTTTTAATGAGTCCAAAAAAAGAGTTTAAGCTTCTAGAAAATCGCCTAAAAGAAATCTCGCAAAAATATAATATAGAGTATTTTGCCCCTGATTTTCGCAAAGGCGGAGGCACTAGCGAACAATTTGCCAATGCCAAAAAAGAACAACTCTATCACCAAAACTACTGCGGCTGTCTATACGCTCTAAATATGAGTAGGACCGAGGCATATCTAAGCGAGCTTAGCTGTCCTATAAGCAAGCAAATCCAGCCAGCAAGCGCATTAGAGCGAATAAAACTTTATAAAAAAGTAGAAAAATACGAAAAAAGTAATAGCGCCTTTGAGCTTAGAAAAACTAGAATTCAAAATTACCGCTTAATTAGCGCAAGTCTTGAAATAGATTCAAAAATCAAGCCTAGCTACATCCTTTTTGGCTCTCTTTTGCCAAAAGAAAAAAGCTCATTTAAGCTTGAAAAAAAAGCTCATATCGCTTGCGCGAAAGACTATATTTGGCTAGTAGATTTAAAAACTTTTAATAAAATCGCAAAAACTAAGTATAAAAGCACAAAAGAGTTGTATTTTAGCGCCCCAAGTCTAAAAAAAGAGTTAAAAGTGCGCCAAAAGCTAAGCGGAATGCTCTCAAACAACCCTATAATCGTGCTGGATAAGATAAAAACCGCAAATTATACTTTAAAACTAAAAAGTTTGTCATTTTATAGCACTACTGAAATTCTTTCAAAAATTTAGTCTAACAAAGCAAAAAATAAGTAAAAATTAGCTAAAATCAGCGACTTACAAAATAAAAATTAAAGGAAATACCATGGCGGTACAAAAACACCAAATCCACGAAACCGATGAGGATTTCGCAACTCTACTTGAAGAGTCTTTCAAAAAAGAATCAAACGGTTCTCTATGCGAAGGTGAAATTGTCAATATCAAGGACAATGAAGTCCTAGTCGATGTTCGCAAAAAATCTGATGGAGTAATGGATATCAGCGAAATCACAGCAAACGACGGCTCTTTAAAATACAAAATTGGCGATAAGATCGAAGTTCTAATCACAGGCTCAAGAGGTGGTCGCCCGATAGTATCACACAAAAAAGCTCTTGCTAAATCAAAAGTAGCTGATTTTATCGCAAAATACGATGAAAATGCTGAAAATGTATTTGAAGTAAAAATCGCTAGCAAAAATAAAGGCGGATATGTAGCATATGATGAAAATGGCGTAGAGTTTTTTATCCCTCGTTCGCAAATGAGAGAGACAAATGTAGGAACTATAACAAAAGTAAAAGTTATCAAAGTAGATGCTGAGGAAAATAGCATCGTAGCTTCAAAACGCCGCATGAGCGATGCAGGTCGCAAAGAGCGCAAAGAAGCTTTGGAGCAAATTGCAGCACGCACTGGTGAGGTGGTAACTGGTGTGATCAAAAAAATCACAAGCTATGGAATGTTTGTTGATGTAGGTGGCGCAGATGGCTTAGTTCATTATAAAGAAATCAGCTACAAAGGCCCTATCAACCCAGCTTCGCTATACAAAGAAGGCGATAGCGTGGATGTAAAAATCATTAGCTACGATAAAGATAAAAAACACCTTTCATTATCTATTAAAGCCGCCCAGCCAGATCCATGGAGCGAGATAAAAGAAGGTCTTAGCGTAGGCGATGCTATACGCGTAACTGTTAGCAATATCGAACCTTATGGTGCATTTGTAGACCTTGGCAATGATGTAGAGGGCTTTTTACATATTAGCGAGATTAGCTGGGATAAAAATATCAGCAATCCAAAAGACTTTATCAAAGAAGGCGAGAGCATCGATGTAGAGGTTATCGAGATAAACCACGACACACGCCGCCTAAGAGTGAGTTTAAAAAATCTTCTTGCTAAGCCTTTTGATGAGTTTAAAGCTGAGCATAAAGCAGGCGATATTTTAAAAGGCGAGATAGTTAGCACAACTGAGTTTGGTGCTTTTGTGAAAATTCCTACAAAATCAAGCTTTGTAGAAGGTTTACTACACAATGAAGATGCCAGCTGGGATAGAGGCAAAAGATGTAAAGATTTCTTAAAAGTAGGAGAGAAAATCGAAGTAAAACTTATCAAAATTGATGATAAAGCCGGCAAAATCTCTCTTAGTCTAAAAGAGCTTCAAGACAGCCCTATTGCAGACTTTGCTAGCAAGCACAGCGTAGGCGATAAAGTAACTGGCAACATTAAAGATGTAAAAGACTTTGGCGCATTTGTAGAGCTTGAAGGTGGCGTAGAAGCACTAATTCGCAAAGAAGACGCTACTGATGAGCTAAGTGTTGGTGCTAGCATTGAAGCAGCTATTGCTGATATTGATAAAAGCAAGGCTAGAATTCGCCTTAGCCAAAAGAAACTAAGAGTTCAAAAAGAGCGTGAGGCACTTGATAAATTTAACGCTGCTAGTGATGATAAAATCACAATCGGTGATATTATCAAAGAACAGCTAAACTAGATAGTTTTAAAATCTAGAATTCCTAGCTAGGAATTCTAGATTTTTAAGATAAAAAAAGGACTTGGCTTGAACATTCGTGTGATGTATTTTGCGCTAGTGTTTTTAGGTGTTTTTGTTTTTATGGCTGGACTTTTGCTACTAAAATATGCACAAGTTAGCCCACTAAATTTCACCGCCGAAAATATAGAGACAAATGTCCTAAACCAAGAAAATACCGCTACTGCAAGTGGCTGGATAAGCAAGGTAGCTCAGTTTAAAGCTAGCACAGAGGTCTTGCCAGTAAATTTCATTCATATAGAAATCAACGACAATTACCCTAAGCCTATCCCGCCAGCCCCAAAGATAAACTATGAAGTAATAGTGGCAAAATGCACGGATTATTCGTTATTTTGCATGAGGCGTCTGGCTAGGTCTATGGATATAGATTTGAGCGTAGCAAAGGTAGGAGATGTGCATAACATCATCATCGCAGCACCATCAGCAGCAGCGGCAAATAGCTTTGTAACAGAGCTAAAACAATACAATATCAACTCAAAAATAAAGGCTTTAAAATGAAAAAAGTCATAGTTTGTGATGCTATTCATCCGGTGGGATTTGAAATCCTAAGAGCGCAAAAAGACATTGAAGTAATCGACGCTGCCAGCGTCCCAAAAGACGAACTCCCAGCACTTGTAAAGGGCTGTGATGTAGCAATTACTAGAAGTTCTACTGATTGTGGTAAGGAGTTTATAAACTCAGTTCTTGGCTTAAAAGCACTAGTAAGAGCTGGTGTGGGCGTGGATAATGTAGACATTGATGAGTGTTCAAAACATGGAATAATCGTAATGAATGTCCCTACAGCAAACACAATCGCAGCTGTAGAGATGACAATGTGCCACCTGCTAAACTCAGCTCGCAACTACGTAGCAAGCGTAAATGACTTGCAACAAAACAAAACTTGGAAGCGTGAGAAATGGTATGGCACTGAGCTTTTTGGCAAAACGCTTGGAATAATCGGCTTTGGAAATATCGGCTCTCGCGTGGGAGTAAGAGCGCTAGGCTTTGGTATGAAAGTCATCACTTACGACCCATATATAGAACCTAGCAAGGCTACAAGCGTTGGCGTAGAATACACCAAAAACTTCGATGATATCCTAAAATGCGATTTTATCACTATTCACACGCCAAAAAACAAAGAAACTATAAATATGATAGATGAAGAGCAAATCGCAAAAATGAAAGACGGCGTTCGCCTAATAAACTGCGCTCGTGGCGGTCTATACAACGAAGATGCGCTGCTAAAAAATCTACAAAATGGCAAAATTGCCTTTGCTGGCATTGATGTGTTTGTAAAAGAACCAGGCAATACTCATCCGCTACTAGATCTAGCAAATGTAAGTGCGACCCCACACCTTGGCGCAAATACGCTAGAAAGCCAAGAAAACATAGCGCGTGACGCAGCCGAGCAAGCTATACAAGCAGCCAGAGGCATTTGTTATCCAAATGCTCTAAATCTACCGATAAAAACAGAAGAGCTGCCTGCTTATGTAGAGCCATTTATCGAGCTAACTAGCAAGATTGCGTATTTTGCCGCTCAGCTTAGCGAGGGTGCTATCAAAAATATAACTCTTTTTGCAAATGGCGATATCGCAGAGCATGCAAACAACATGCTAGCCTTTGCTTTGGTGGGTGCTTTAAAAAGTAGCCTTGGAGAGGCGATAAACTATGTAAATGCTAGCTTTGTAGCAGAAGAAAAAGGTATACAAACCGCTATACATACCAAGCCTGCAAGTGGATATAAAAACAAAATCAGCGTCCAAATCACCACAGATAATGGTAGCGTAAAAATCGGCGGAACTGTCTTTGGCGATGATGAGCAACGCATTGTTACTATGGGAGACTTTAAGACTGATTTTAAACCAAAGGGTCGCATGATAGTCTTTAAGAACACTGATGTGCCAGGCGTTATCCGTGATGTATCAAGCATTCTAGCAAGTGCTAATATCAATATAGCTGATTTCCGCCTAGGCCGCGGGGATGGCGGGGCTTTGGCTGTTATCTTGGTAGACCAAGAAGTAAGCAAAGAAGTGCTAGCGAAGCTAAATGCGCTAGAGACTTGCATTTGGGCACGCTGCGCTGAGCTATAAGACAAATTGTTATTAGTGACGGATTGCGACTTAAACTAAAAAGCCACCGCCTTGCCATGAATTACGTACTCTAGGGCTACGGCGGCAGCTTTTTAGTTTAAGCACGCTGCGTTGAAATTTAGCGCTCTTGCCACGCTTATTGCGACTAAACTTCGCTTCTGCTTTATTGCGACGCACGCTTAGTGCGTCTCATTCGCAGTCGCTCAGTTTAGCCACACTAAGCGGACAATAGCACTAAATTTTACTTTAAATATATAAACTAAATAAAAAAGGAGTAAAAATGGCAAGTTATCAAATGGGAGATCTAAAAAAAGGTCTAAAAATAGAAATAGATGGAATTCCATTTAAAATAGTGGAGTATCAGCATGTAAAACCTGGCAAAGGTCCAGCTTTTGTGCGCGTAAAAATCAAAAGCTTTATAGATGGCAAAGTGCTTGAAAAGACCTTCCACGCAGGCGATAAATGCGATGCACCAAACCTTGAAGAAAAGCAAATGCAATACCTCTATGATGATGGCGAGAACTGCCAGTTTATGGATACTGAGAGTTACGAGCAAGTAGCTATTAGCGATGAAGATGTAGGCGAGGCAAAAAAATGGATGATTGATGGACTTATGGTTCAAGTGCTATTTCACAATGGCAAAGCTATCGGCGTAGAAGTTCCACAAGTTGTAGAGCTAAAAATCGTAGAAACTCAGCCAAACTTCCGTGGTGACACTCAGGGCTCAAACAAAAAGCCAGCTACACTAGAAAGTGGTGCAGTTGTTCAAATACCATTTCATGTATTAGAGGGCGAGGTTATCCGCGTAGATACTGTGCGTGGCGAGTATATAGAACGCGCTGGCAAATAAAATATAAAGCTACTTAAGGCCTTAGGAATTCTAGATTTAGGAATTCTAGATTTTGGGGGTTAGGGGGTATTTA
>OBLI01001610.1_pt1 | contig 21430 bp, 22 predicted proteins | sample 1519701 | NCBI WGS metagenome assembly OBLI01 (sample SAMEA3663005, study PRJEB22513) | pig gut metagenome | biome: pig gut; feature: pig-associated habitat; material: faeces | place: France | collected 2012
ATCCTGACATAAAGGAGTCATGAGAAAATTTCTTTGTAATTTTTGACTTATGATTATTCTATTTATATGGAGGTGATTAAAGATGTATGCAAAAATACCCCTAACTAAAATTACAAAAATGGCGCTAGTGCAAACTAACGGCAAAAAGACTGTAGCCCAAGTTAAAGCAGAACAAGGATGCCAGTATGTACTTAACTGTACACTATACAATTTTAACACCTTCAAACCACTGTGCCCGTGTAGAATCGATGGGAAAACCATAACTACAACAAAAGATGGTTACTGGTGCTATGCTTTTAATACTGGCTCAGATTTTAAGATGATCCATAGTAGTGATATGGAGAAATATCGCAATGTATTTGCTTGTTCTGGTAATATTGAAACGTTGTTAGACTATACGACCACGGAATCTGGTAATCATCCTACTATGGCGAGTAGTTGCTATGAGTACATGTTCCAAAACTGCACCAGTCTCACTCAGGCACCCGATCTCCCTGCGACCACATTGGCGGAAGGTTGCTATGTTGGAATGTTCGCAGGCTGCTCCTCTCTCACTCATGCACCCGCTCTGCCTGCTACTACATTGGCGGCAGGTTGCTATTATGGCATGTTCCTAGAATGTACCAATCTAAAACTCTCGTCTACTCAGACTGGTGAATACATGCAGGAGTATCGTATTCCAACAATAGACACAGGTACAACCGCAACAGATGCATTAACCAATATGTTCACTTCCACCGGTGGAACATTTACTGGAACTCCAGAAATCAATACGACCTACTATCTCAGCTCCGACAATATGGTAGTTCGTGAGACTGAGATTGCTACTCTGAATGGGTATGTTGGGTCTATGATTGACTCGTCAAAACCAATTACTATCGCAGTTACCCTCTCCGCATCTGCTTGGGACTCCTCTGCCCTAACTCAATCCGTCATAGTCTCTGGTGTTCTCGCAGATGAGACAGCACAGCTTATTACACCTACGCCAGCTCTGGCCTCACAAACCGCTTATTACGAAGCTGGTATTTTATGCACTGGGCAAGCTGTTGATAGTTTGACGTTTACGGCAAAGACCGCTCCTACTGAGGATTTGACTGTTTATGTTGTGATTCAGGAGGTGATCAGGGATGATTTATAATAGACCTGAGTATTGGCTAAGAATGAAACCATCTGTGCATATTTATGGGGCTGAGTGGGATGGAACTTCTGCGACATCATGGACCCGCACGGACGCCGCTGCTGATTTTGTCGACCCTGAGCCTGCTATCAATAACGGAACTGGCAGCAGCCCGTTCGACAATGTCATGCCGTGGGCTGGTATGGTTCGAGTCACCGATAGTGAGGCAGGCGAGCTTGTAGCTATTCCGAAGTTCTACTATAAGTGGACAAAGAGTGGCAATACGTTGAAGCTTCAAATCGCCGATAGTCAGGTAGATGGCTTCTACGTTTCCCCGGCTCATGCAGACCGTGGTGACGGTAAGGGTGAACGTGATATCGTCTATGTTGGACGGTATCACTGCACTATAGGCTATAAATCTACTACTGGTGTAGTCCAGCAGGTTAGCATTACGCGGTCTAAGGCACGTACGAACATTCACAATTTGGGTACAACAATTTGGCAGTTCGACTATGCTATGCGCCTGACGATTCAGATGTTGTACCTTGTTGAGTTTGCTGACTGGAACTCACAGACCAAGATTGGTTACGGTTGCTCTGCCAGCGGATCTAAGGTAAACAACGGACAGACTGACGCCATGCAGTATCATACTGGTACTACAGCAGCAAACCGGACTACGTATGGATTTACGCAGTATCGATATATTGAAGGTTTGTGGGATAACGTATATGACTGGATGGACGGTTGTTATTACAACTATTCCGGCATGAACATTATTTTGAACCCCAGCAAATTCAGTGATAGCGCAAACGGTACGAGTATCGGTAGGCCTACCGATGGCTGGATTTCTGCGTTTAATGTAGTCGAGTCTGGCGGTGTGCAGTGGCTTTGCCCCTCTGGTAACTCTGGCAGTTATAGCACATACATCCCGGATAGCTGGTTCTTCGGCGCTTCCTACCCGTGTCCGTTCTGTGGTGGCAGCTATAACCAGGGCTTGGGCCTCGGCCTTTTCTGCGTGGACTACGGCGGCGCGTCGGACGCGGGCGCGAACGTCGGCTGTCGCCTCCAAAAACTCCCCTAACGGAGGGGGTGCGGGGGAGGGTCGCAACTCTCCCCAGAAGATAACAATCTATAATGACTTACAGAATAAAAGAACAATTTTTATCCTACAGCAGTTTTTTCAAAGTCCATTTCTGTTGCAGAATACACCGGGTTTTCTTGCCCAGACATATGGGTTTTAACAAATCTTGTAAGGGTGCTACGGTCAACATGAAGAAGACGAGCTATGGATGCGTAGCTATGCCCTTCGTTGAGAAGTACTTGGATGGCGGGTTCTTTGCCAGAGAGTTTTACTTTTTTGTTAAGTGAACCTTTTGGACGACCAAGTTGCATCCCTTCTGCTTTTTTACGAGCTAAAGCTTCAAGTGTTCTTTGGGATATTAGGTTTCTTTCAATCTCTGCGGCAAGAGCGAATGCAAAGCTTAAAACTTTACTGGAGATATCATCGTGCAGACAAAAATTATCATTTGATGGTCTGTACAGTCGCTCCTTTATCCATGCAATTATGTAGGATATCCATAATCATATAAAGGCTGCGTCCCAATCTGGATATCTCTGTACATATGATCAAATCTCCTTCTTTGATATTTTTTAAAACCCGCCCAAGCTTTCGTTTTTCTGGATTCTTAGTGCCAGAAATCGTTTTCTCGATCCACTCGTCAATAATGATGTTGTGGTACTTACAATACCTTTCAATTTCGAACCGCTGATTTTCCACATCCGATTTTATACTAGAGCATCTGATATAAGCAATATTTGACATGATTATTACGCCCTTTCTTTGTTCTTAATATATGATTTATATATGCAGTTATTTTATATTCTGCTTTATGTAGAATCAATATTTAACGAAATACAAAGTTGAATAACGCATTCCCGCTCACCTATAAATTTAAACAGTATGGAGGTGTGAATTGTATTACCTTACTTTAACAAGTGATAAACTATTGATCGCGACGCAGACAAGCCCTATTTATCGCGGCGAGAACCTAAGTGATTCTGTTCGTATCATCATTCCAAAGGTCGTAGAATCCGTATCACTTGAAACTGCAACCGTATTCTTGAATTATGTCAGATCAGATCGAACTGGTGATTTATATCTTCTGATCCGCGCCGATGAAGAATATGACGAAACGCATTATCAGTACCTCTTTCCTATTGATTCCAAATTAACTCGTCTTTCAGATGAAATTTGTATCTGGTTGACGATTTATTCCGGAAATCCATGTGCACCAACGATTACAAAATCATCTGAATATACGATGATCGTCTCGTCCGCAAAGAATTCCGACGACTTCATCGATAGCGGTGCGTCGGACGACTCCATCGATAGCAGTGCGTCGGCTATTTACAAGCTAAAAACGAGAATCGATGAAGTTGCAAATCAGATTCCTGATGATCTCAAGATCGCGCCAGATCAATCTGGAGAATCTACTCGTCTTCATCTTAGCGTCGAAGATACGCTAATCGGCATCGGTGTCCCGTATAGTACACAATCCGGAGGTGGTTCTACACCTACCGACCCAATCGATCCGGATGATGATGGCATGATTGAATTCTGATCTTTGGAAGGAGGTAGCAATAAATGGCGTTTCGCGCAGCTTATGGTGCACGCGACTCTATTGAACACGCGATTAAATCTGGTAAAATTCCAAAAGAATGTATCATCTTTACACGAGACAGTGAAAAAACGAGCGAAGCGTTCATACATACACCACAAGGTGAACTAAAAGAGGTAGTTTATAAGAACAAATTCAATTCTCTGGAAGAAGCGAATGCGTGGATCGAAAAATATGATTGTGTTGGTAACATCATATCCATCAGGGATATTATTGATGAAGAAGAAACTGTCGCCGCATATATTGTAAAGCCAGACAACACAATCGAACCTGTTGCTGGTGAAGAACACATCGTCGAGCGCACAACAGTATTTGAGTTCCCTACTATTGGGAAACCGAATAGAATTTATATTGCAACAAATGAAAATGACGGCCATGGAGCCGTTTATCGTTGGGATTCAACCGACGAAAAATATTACAAGCCTGAATCTACGATTATTGAATCGCTTGAGGAAGGCGTAATACTTAATGGCGGAGGAGCTTTTGAATGATCATCGGGTCATTCAAGGCTTCTCTTTTTTGTTAATCCGATTGGAGGTTTATTATGGGTAATAAGCAAATCAACACTACTCATATTCTTCGCAACGACATTTCTGCAAATTGGGCTGCGTCTACTTATATTCCGAAGAAGGGAGAGCCTTGCGTAGAATTTATTCCGGACGCCGCAACAGATGGCTATAAGGTAAAGACAAAATATGGAGACGGCGTACACTCTTTTAAGGATCTCCCCTACTCTGGATTTGGTCTTGATGAAGTTCCTAAGGCAAGCGCCAGCGTTGACGGCCTGCTTTCTAAGGAGGACTTCGCAAAGATTCAAGCGCTTGGGTCTCTGGCTTCTAAAAATGAAATCGACGAAAATGACCTTGCAAAAGCTCTGAAAGATCTGATCGATTCTAAGGTTGATGCAGCATACGTTGCTGGCGTCGTCGGCGAGCTTGGAAACGTAAAGGACACCGAAACTCCGCATACCGTTAAGAGCTATGTAGACGAAAAGATCAAAGATGTTGTCGCTGGCAGCATTGATACTCTCGGCGCTCTTGCATCTAAGGACGAAGTTTCTGAAGCTGAGCTGGAAGCTAACCTGAAAAAGAAGATCAGCGATGCGACTGATGCAATCGAAATTCTGAACGGTTCTGGTGAAGGTTCTGTTGCTAAGGCTAAAGCGGATGCAATCGCTGAGGCGAATAAGAAGGTTGCTTCTGTGGCCGCTACGGATCAATCCGTCGTCGTTGGTGGCACAGCAACTAATCCGACCGTAAAGATGAATATCTCTCAGGATGCTGACAACCTGATCACCGTTGGTGAAAACGGCGTCAAGGTAGTCGCTCCTGACGTATCTGGCTACACTGTTACAGTAACTGCGTCTGATAGCAGCGATTACGCGAAGGTCTATACATTTACCCAGAATAACAAGACCATCGGCACTGTAAATATCCCGAAGGATATGGTAATTTCTTTTGGTACCGTCGAGACTAAGGCTAGTTCCGGTGCATGGGGTGAAGCTGGCACTTATTTGGTGCTGACGCTTGCGAATGCGACAAATGATAAGGTATACATCAATGTCGGCGATCTGATTGAGTATGTTACCTCTGGTTCTGCTGCAGACGATCAAATCTTCATTGCCGTAAGCGCAGACCATAAGGTTACTGCGACTCTGAAGGACGGCTCCGTCACCGAGGCGCAACTGGTTACTGCAGTTCAGAACTCTCTGAATAAAGCGGATACTGCTCTGCAACCTTCTGATATCGCAACCGGAGCGACCAATGGCACAATTAAGGTCAAGGATGCTGAGATTCCGGTTTATGGTCTTGGCTCTGCGGCGTATACCGATAGCACTGCTTACGATCTCGCTGGGACTGCAGAAGATAAGGTAAATGCCGCTAAGACCGCTTTGATTGGTACTGATTCCGATACGAAGGATTCTGATACCATCAAGGGCGCGAAGAAGTATGCGGACAATAAGGTTCAGACCGCAATCGACGGCCTTGGAGCGCTGGCCGAGAAGGATACTGTTGCGGCAGCAGATATTGACGCTAATGCAATCGTATCCGAGAAGATCAAAGACGGTGCGGTTGTTACTACAAAGATTGCGCATGGCGCTGTTACCGATGAGAAAATCGAATCTCTCGATGTCGCAAAGCTGTTTGTCAAGAGTGGCGATACTCTGATCCTCGATGGCGGCAATGCCAACGGCTAATATATTAGTTCATAAATTTGGGGCGTGCATAGCACGCCCCTTCGTTTTTAAGGTGGTGTAAATGGATTATACATTAAAAGGCGCGCCAAGATTGCGCCGTGACACCGACGCGAACTGGAAGGCAGTAAATCCAGTATTAGCAGATGGCGAGCAAATCGCCATTAAAATGACGGATGGATCAATCCGATATAAGATTGGAAACGGCTCCAGCGATTATAATTCATTGAAGTATTTCGTAGATCAGAATTATATCGACTCTAAGGAAACGATTTGTGATACGAATTCTAAAAAACCAATTTCTTTTTCTGTAGGTGGAATTGATGGCGATAATTTTGTCGTAGAAATCACCGGTGGTGGAGATTCTACTTCTTTTGTCGAGTCTTTTAATGGACGATCCGGTGATGTTGTTCCTCAGAGTGGAGATTATACTGCGAGCGATGTTGGGGCAATTGCGGCGAGTGAAAAAGGAAAAGCGAGTGGCGTCGCAACATTGGATAGCGGGGGAAAAGTTCCAACCGCACAAATACCATCTTTGAATTATGATGTGTCCGGCGCGGCATCTGCGGTACAAACAAATTTAAATGCCCATGCTAATAACACAACTACTCACATTACGAGCGATGAACGGACAGCGTGGAATGCAAAGGCAGCGAAGCCGACGGTGCGCACGCTGACGCTGAGCACGGCGGGCTGGGACAGCGATGCCAAGACCCAGACGGTCGCGTGCTCAGGTGTTCTGGCCGACGAGACCGCCCAACTCATTACGCCAGTCCCCGCTTTAGCATCTCAAACCGCTTATTACGAAGCTGGTATTCTTTGTACTGGTCAGGCCGCAGACAGTTTGACGTTCACAGCAAACACCACGCCGACCGTTGATTTAACTGTTTACGTTACAATTCAAGCTCTGTAATATAAAAAGATGAGCGTCAACCTATTCAGATTTAACTTATCAAAATAGCCCTATCCGGATGCTTTTTATGAAGATATTTCTGTGCTGTATTAAACATTTCGACAGAAACAATTTTCGGATGATTTCCGCGATATAGCATTCCTCCATGCCTATTGTATCCTGCGTATATAGGGCAATCCAATATAACACGAATACTTTCTGCTGTTTGTATACGGCCTCTCTTCCCAGTATATCCTTTGAGTCTGCATAATTCCGCGACTGCTGATAAATTCTGATATTCAACATATTTTGAGAAAATATATCTGATTCGTTCAGCTTCTGGTTCGTTAATCTTGAATGTGTCTTTTCCGTCTAAATCATAACCAAGGACTGCATTGCATGTCCTCTTCCCTTGTGTCGCACGCTCTTCGATTGCGACGCGAACTCGTTCTGCAGTAAGTTCTCTTTCCATTTGAGCAAACACTCCGAGCAGTCCCATCATGGCGCGGCCAATCGGCGTACTTGTATCAAACGGCTCTGTATAGCTCTTAACGTCTACGCCGCACGAACTTAATAGTTCCCACGTATCGTACAGATCTGCTACAGATCGTGTGAGTCGAGATAGCGCCCAAATCAGAACGAGATCAAAATTACCAAGTTGCGCATCTTCCAGTAGTCTGCGCATATCCGGCCTATGTTCAATATCTTTCCCACTGATTCCCTCATCGGCGTATATGTCTACAATGACATACCCATTCGTAGCATACCATTCGCGCAATACACGCTCCTGCGCTGCTAAAGAATATCCTTCGCGAGCCTGATCGAGTGTTGATACACGAATATAAATTGCAACTCTAATCGCCTTGTTCTCGGATGTACTGTTTTTCATGATTTCAGCCCTTTCTATATGTTATGTATAAGGCCGATCTGCTTGATTTGTACATCTTTGTTTGGTACAATCATATTAGAATTTCAACGTTCAATGTATCTATATGATATAATGCATTATACATCATTATTTAGAGTATGTAAATTGTCAATATACATCAAATGTCAATGTATATTCTATGAAATATTTCCGTGGGGTGTTAATATGATTCGGTATTGTACAGACGTTTTAGCTGCGCTAAAAGAAGCTGGATATTCTTCGTATCGACTTCGAAAAGAAAAGATTATTAACGAGTCGAGTATTCAGCAGCTTCGTAATGGCGAACTGGTTTCTTGGAAAATATTCAATACTATCTGCTCCCTGTTGGAATGCCAACCCGGAGAACTCATCGAATGGGTTCCTGATGACACATTCTATTCTTAAATATTCCGTGCAATACGCTCCCGGATGTTATTCCAACACTGTTAAGATAAGAAGATAGTGGAGCAAAAAAAAGCTCCCCCATCCATTCGCATAAAAACGGACGGGGGAGCTTTTTCTATATTGTATTTTCGACGCTTTGTGATATAATTTTTATGATTAGCAATAGATTGCGAGGGAATGGCATGGCTGGAAATTCTAATTTGCATATGTCGAGAGCGGGAAAAACGGACGAATTTTACACCCAGCTTTCCACCATCGAGGACGAACTGCGCCATTACCGCAAGTATTTCAAGGGAAAAGTGATTTTCTGCAATGCGGATGACCCGGCAATCGGCGAAGACGGCCAAGACCATTTCGGCGATGGATTGGGCGGTTATACCAGCAATTTTTTTCGGTATTTTCAATTGAATTTCCAGCAGTTGGGCATCAAGAAGTTAATCACCACCCATTATGAAGCCAACAAATCCAGTTACAAATTTGAAATCGTCAGCAATGACGAGGATGAGCAAATTGGATTGCCCGATTATGTGAAAACGCCGTTACAGGGGGACGGAGATTTCCGCTCCCCGGAGTGTCTGGGACTCTTGCAAGAGTGCGATATCGTGGTAACAAATCCGCCATTTTCGCTGATGAAAGAGTATCTTCCTTTGCTCATTAACAGCGGAAAACAGTTTTTGGTTTTGGGAAACATGAACCATGCAATAATCAGCGAAATATTTGGATATTTCAAAGACAACAAGGTGTGGCTTGGCTATAATAGCGGCCATTTTTGGTTTCGCGTCCCGGACTATTACGAAGAGAAGCAAACAGATTTCAAGATTGACGAAGCTGGACAAAAATGGAGGCGCATGGGAAATATATGCTGGTTTACCAACATGGATATTGAAAAACGCCATGAGCCATTAGAGCTATACAAGAAATATGCACCAGAAGAATATCCTACATATGACCAATACCCGGCTATAAATGTCAGTAAAACGATGGAAATTCCAGAAAATTACGATGGAATTATGGGCGTACCCATTACATTTCTTGATAAATATAGTCCAGAGCAGTTTGAAATGCTTGGTGTAGACCGTTATGTTGAAGATAATCCGCATTATGGACACAGATTTACCATTAACGGCAAGGAAACATATGCGCGCATTCTTGTTCGGAGGAAACAGAAATGAACATTGACCGCATGCAACTAACAGTCCGTGAACTGATTGACGGCTACGAGGAAAAAGGCGCAGAAGGCATTGAGGGCGTGGTGGCCTTTGGTGGCAAGTTGGATGTGCGCCCTGCCTATCAGCGAGAATACATCTATCCGGACAAAGACCGGGACGAAGTTATCCGCTCCGTGCAAAAGGGATTTCCCATCAATGTCATGTACTGGGCAAAGGTCAGTGACGACCATTATGAACTGATGGACGGCCAACAGCGCACCATTTCCATTTGCCGCTATGCCGCCGCAAAGGATATGGACGATTTGCACCCCTATGAGTGCTGCTATGCCGTTGACGACCTGTATTTTTTCAATCTGCCCGAGGACAAGAAAGACGATATTCTGGACTATGTGCTGGACATCTATGTGTGTGACGGTGCTCCGTCTGAAATCCTCGCGTGGTTCAAGGTCATCAATATCGCGGGCAAGGTGCTGTCGGCACAGGAATTGCGGAATACTTCCTACACCGGGCCGTGGCTGTCTGATGCAAAACTGTTTTTCTCCAAGCCGAACTGTACCGCATACCACATTGCAAAGGACTATGTGAACGGCTCTCCGATCCGACAGGAGTATCTGGAGACGGCTATCGAATGGATCTCAGCGCGGGACGGCCTTGCTTCCATCGAGGAGTATATGGCGCTCCACCAGAAGGACGATAATGCCAGCGCCATCCGTACCTATTTCCGCCGCGTGATTGATTGGGTGGAGACTTATTTCCCAGTCAAGCGCAAGGAGATGAAGGGCATCGAATGGGGATTGCTCTACAACGCTCACAAGGATGATGAGCTTGACCCGGACGCGCTGGAAACGCGCATCAAGGCGCTTATGATGGATGATGATGTCACGAACAAAAAAGGCATCTATGAGTATGTGCTGACCGGCGAGGAACGCCGCTTGAGCATCCGCGCATTTACGGAAAGTCAGAAGCGGGCGGCGTATGAGCGGCAGGGCGGCATCTGCCCGGACTGCAAACAGCACTTTGCCTATGAGGAGATGCACGGCGACCACATCACGCCTTGGAGCAAAGGCGGCAAGACGATACCGGAGAACTGCAAGATGCGCTGTGCGGATTGCAACCGGAAAAAGAGCGACATCTGACACGCCTTGGAAAATCACAACATCTCTGCGCAATGATACAAAAATCAACTACTTTTTCAATTTTTCGCAACAGTGAATTTAGTGGGTCAAAACTCTGGAAAGTCGCAACATCTCCGTACAATGATGTAAAAATCTGCTGTTTTTTGGGTTTCTCATAACAGTGATTTGGAGTGGGGAAAAATCTTCTCATAACTTAACAGACTGATGAGACATTTTTTCTTCAGTTTGGCAGAAAAAACTGAGACACGCAGTTTTACATAGCTCAACTGTACTAAATCCCCGGGATTTTCAGAAAAATATTTTTTAGCATAGAATGTGGGCGGCAATTCTGTATTGCCGCCCGTGAGATTTTTTATGCAGATGTTCGGTAAGTGAAAGCTACAAAGGTTTTCGGCTTTATCGTCCCGCGCTCTGATTTGCGCCCCGGTTTGTCGTAGTATGTGTACTTGGCAATGTCGGACAACAACTTTTCGCCGTCAGTGTTTTGGGTGCGATAAAAGTCGCGGCACAACAGGAATATCGCTGCCATCTATTGCCCAGAGCCGATATTTGTCATGGAAACGGGTATCTGATATGTCTTTGCATAAGAGATTGAATTGTTGCCATACATCATAAAATGCGCTGGGCGAAATGCTCTTGCGGCGCTGAGACAGTGCACTGGGAGTGCAGTCATAGCCCCAAATTCTCAATTCCTTGTTTAGTGTGCCACCGCTACAACCAATTAGGAAACGGAATATATCAAAGTCTGTCAATTTACGCTGTCTGGTGAACTGACGGCTATCCAGACGAGTACGAACCTCAACTGGATTCATTACGACACCTCCACGTTAAGGCGGGAGCGTTGCTCCGCTTTTGCATCACGAATGGCACGAATGATTGCGAAGCCTGTAATCGTGTAAATCTCTGTCTCAGCGTTACGACCGGAAATCATATCAGACACAGTGCCATAAGCAACCACATCATCGTAATGAATTTGAACTGTAACAATATTTTTATGTTTACACGCACGTAAAGGAGGTCGTTTTGCGCAATAAAAAGCACAAATTTGCAAATAAAATAGTAGTTTCGGCTGTGTTCGCAATTGCGCTATATACAGTAATCTCTTTTGCTGTTCAATACCATACGGGAACGCAACCGTCTGATGCTCTTACTTATAGCTACTTCACGTTCTGGACGATTGAATTGATCAAGTTAGCAGATATCAAAAAGACAAAACTGAAGACAAATTACACGAGTAGCTATACAGAAAATGTTGAGAAAAACGAGTCTGATCCAGATCATAATTCTAATCAGGAATCAGAATCGGATTTTATATATGACAATACAGAAGAACAATACGTTGGCAATAACTCACTATAAGCATAAAGAAAAGCCGCAGCGTTAGCTGCGGCTAAATTTATTTCTTCGCTAATTTTTCTGCGAGTTCCAAAGCGTTATTAAATCCAAGAGCCTTAGCGATCTCGTCGTCAGTGAGTCCGCTATCCTTCATGAGAGATTTAAGCCCCTTCTTTCTCTGTTTTCTTGTCGGGCTTAAAATTGCCTTCTTCTTCTCTTCGAGGAGTTTAATCTTATCCTTGTGGAATTCGATTTTAGCATCAATCTCAGAAACGCGTTCTTCTGTAGAACGGATCTTTCTTCCAGATTCACTCATAGTAAAGCCCTCCCATAAATTATGTTATACACATCGTATCAGATGTTTATAAACATGTCAATAGAATTGAGGTGTAAAATGCAAATTGATGTTACGCAGATCATCCAATTATGTATAACTATTGTCGTAGTTGTATTAACAGGAATTATAATTCCTTGGATTAGATCGAATACGACGAATAATCAGAAAGCGATTGTTGAATCTACGATCAAAACACTCGTCTATGCGGCGGAGCAGTTACAAGCCACTGGCGTAATCAATATCCCAAAAAAGGAATGGGTTCTTCATGAATTAAATGCATGGCTCGGTCAGAAGAAAATTGTATTCAACGAAGACGAAGTGAATGCAATGATCGAAGCCGCTGTACGCGAACTCAACATCGAACAAGGAACTGTGAAAAAGAAGTGACAATAAATTTTAAGCAATGCAATTCTGCTAACTACTGCAAAGGAAGATCAAAGAGCATCAAATATATCGTGATTCATTATACATCGAATCGCGGAGATTCTGCAAAAAACAATGCTGATTATTTCTCTCGCGAAGCTCTAAAAAGTCCTGCGAGCGCTCACTATTTTGTAGATGAAAATAGCATATGGCAATCTGTGAAGGATTCAGATACCGCATATCATTGTGGCGGCGCGCGGCAATCATTATATGGCGGAACGTACTTCAAAAAATGTATCAACTCGAACAGCATCGGAATTGAAATATGCATGAACGATTCAACTGGAAAGACTAGAACGAAATCAATAGACAATGCGGTTGTACTTGTAAAAGACTTAATGAAGAAGTATGGCATTAAATCTGATCATGTTATCCGTCATTTCGATGTGACTGGGAAATACTGCCTTCCTGTTGACACGACTGAACTATTGACGCCGGACGGATGGAAATCTCTTTCCGAAATTAAAACCGGCGATTCTGTTATGCAATACGATCGTGTGTTGAATAGCACATATTATGCTGCTGTTCTTGATGTCGTTGAACCGCATGAAGATATTACTTATAAGAACAGAGATGTGGAAGCAACCGCAGATCACAGAATGCTTTTAAGTGATTTGGGTGAAAACAATTTTAAGGAGATCAGATGGGATACTGCACTCTCTTCAGATAAGTCTTATGAAATAAAGAGCATGTATGGCACAAGAGAGGTTTGTTCAGGAAATATCGACATGAGAACGACTACAGTATCATGCGTTACCGTACCGTCTGGCTATATCATGATCAAACAGAATGGAAATACTGCGATAGTCGGAAATTGCCCAGGCCCAATGGTTGATGATGAAAATCTGTGGCAGGAGTTCAAAAAAAAGATTAAGGAGGATGATGACTTGACTGAGGCAGAAGTTCGGAAGATTGTTAGAGATGAATATAACAAAATTCTGAAGGAAGTTGAAAAACAGCCTGTCAGCTCTTGGGCTGCAAGCGCATGGGCTGCTGCAAAAGCGGCAGGCATTACTGACGGTACTATGCCGCGCGCCCCTATGACTAGAGAGCAATATGTTGTGATGGAATCTCGCAAAAAGTGATTCATCAAAAAATAAAGGAAAAGGTGTTGATGTTGTTAGAAGAAATTTTAATGCCGGTTTGTGAATATGTAAATGATATCTCCTTGAGGTAAATACACCGGCGTATCTATCTGGAGGATGACGCAATATGATTGACTATGTCGAATATTTAAATATGCCTGCAAAGGTCACGATTATGATTGTATCTTTGTTCTTGATGATGCAACTCGTCGGAGAATTTCTTGAATTCAAAGGTAAAGTCGTACCAGAATTCATTAAAGTGCGTAAGATATTTGCGCGTAGAAAGCAGGAACGTCAAACGATTCAAGAAGTTTCAACAGTATTAGCCGATGTGAAACGATCTCTTGACGAAATCAATATGCATTATAACACAGATAACATTCGTATGCGTGACGAATGGATACGCAATGTAAATCAGAAACTTGAACAGAACGATATTCAAACAAAAGAACTTTGCGAAAAGCTAGATAAAAATAATCAAGATACCCTTTCCCTGCTGATCGATAGTAAAAGAAATACCATTATCAATTTTGCTTCTACGGTTGTTGATGAAAAGAACTCCGTCACAAGAGAACAGTTTAATCGAATCTTTAAGCTGTACGAAGAATACGAATCGATCATCGCAGCAAACGGGCTTACAAACGGAGAAGTAGATGTCGCATATAGGATCATCAGAGAATCTTATGAAACACACATGAGGAATCACTCGTTTATCGAGGATATTAGAGGTTATCAATACTGATACTGTAATTTCAAAAATTATGGCCGCGAATAACGCGGCCATTTTTTTACGATTCGTATGTTCAGATTGTAATAGATGCTACGTATCTTACCTCAACTTCATGCCCTATTGCTGTCCTGTCCGGACGAATATATCTCGTTGTTCGTATGGTACTCATCTTCTTGAACGTGTGACCCGTACAACCTTCGAAATTTGTTCTTTTTTTCAGCTTTTCGATGTATCTTTCGCATAAATCGCCAGAAAAAATCTTAATGTCCAAACGCATTGAACCATCTGACTCCGGCGTTACGAAGATCTTATCGATAAACACATCAACGAACTCTTTCGTGATTTTCCCATTTAAGCAGTCGCGTTCGGCGTCTGCCAATACTCTACGGATACGATCCATATTCTCTTTGAACTCTTTGCTTGATTCCTGCTGGCTCTGTAGTTCTGCAAGCTCTTGCTCTGCGGCTTTAATATCTGCATTACATTGCTCTGTCATAGACTTAAAATCATACGCTGTGATACTATCAAGTGTAACAAGCTCCAACAGCTTTCCTTTCTTTTTCAGGCTGAGTTCTATCGATCTATTTACGTCTTCAATCTTCTTTTCGATATCGCCGTTCGATGTCATACTTCTATACATCTTCTCATATTCTTTCATCATAGAAGATGATGCTTCTCTTGTATCACGGAATACATCGAATAACAAAGGAATGATTTCTCTCTCAAAGATCGCGAACGAAGGACAACTATCCTTTCCATTTTTAATTTTGCCAGAGCATACCCACTTGCTATTTTTATTACCACTCTTATCTTTAGATTCCCGCCTATAATACGGTTCGCCGCAATGCGTACAATATAGCTTTCCTGTGAGAAGATTTGCATGGTTACATATACCCTGCCTGCCTTTTACATCGTCGCTTCTCTTGCGCAATACGACATTCGCTTGATCCCACAATTCTTCCGATACGATAGCTGGTACGATCTCGCCTGTTTCATCCTTAAACATCACCCATTCCTCCGGTGGGAGGAACTTTTGCTTTTTAGTAAACATATCGACAATACGAACCTTATTGCCAACGTAATATCCCTTATATTTTGGATTAGATATCATATTCGACATCGTAGAATGAGCAATTTTCTTTCCATTATAATTCCGGTATCCTTTTTCCCAGAATAGAGTTTCAAGTTGCTTCATAGAATACTCGTCAGTCGCATACAATTCAAATAATTCGCGAACCATAGGCGCTTGTTCTTCATCTATGATAAGTCGCTTGTTGTCTTTCTTATATCCAAAAATGCGGCTATTACCAAACACTACGCTTTGCTTAATTGCTTGTTGCTGCCCGAATTTCACGCGAGACGACAGCTTACGAAGTTCATCCTGCGCAATAGATGACATGATAGCAAGACGGAGTTCCGAATCCTCATCGAACGTATTGATGTTATCGTTCTGAAAGAACACGCCGACACCATCATTTAAAAGCTGTCTCGTATATTGGATCGAGTCCAGTGTGTTACGAGCAAATCGAGAGATCTCCTTTGTGATAATCAGATCAAACTTATCACATGCGGCGTCCTCAATCATACGATTAAAGTTTTCTCTTCTCTTAGTCGAGATACCGGATAGTCCCTCATCGATGTATCCGGGAACGAACGTCCATGCTTTATTTCGTTTAATAAAGTCTTCGTAATAGCCAATCTGATTCCCGAGAGAGTTTTTCTGCTCGTCGGAATCCGTAGATACGCGCGCGTAAAATGTGACTCGCATCTCAATATCATAAATAGACCGCGTTCTCAGTTGCTGTCTGATAGAATGAATATCCATAAACGAACCTCCTCAAAAGTTTCGTTAAATCATAGTCTATAAATAATATATCATATATCAGCGAACTGTTCAAGGGGTGGTGTCTGCTTGGTATAAAAAAATGCAGCAGTCAAATCATGACTGCTGCACAAATATCTCAATGCGTTGATGCGGAGCGAATTTTTATCTTCGTTCGCATTTTATTCCGCTGGTCTTCTGTGATGAGACCTTTTTCGTAAAGTGTATCATTAAAGTAAGTTAGCCATAGCTGCTCTATGATGGCTTGCTTCTTTTGTTCACTCATTTTTCTTTCCATTACATCTTCCCTTTCCACATAATTCATGATTTTAGTGATAGTATTCACATTTTTTTGAAATTATATGTGGATCATAGCCGCAGCCATAGTCGATCATGCTGCGGCTATTTTTTTACTGCTTCCCCTGTACTTCCGTGCCGCCGCGATCCGGTGCGTCGAGATGCTCTGCTTCGCAGAATTCAATCTCTGGCTGATTCTTCATAACGCGGAACTGACTCGGAATAGACCATTCATGATTGCACTCCTTTTTGATTAAGTAAAGTAGCTTTTGCAAGCATTCGTCGTTGACATTGAACTCGCTACACGGATCTCCAAACATGGGAACCCAGCAACTATACCGCGTGCATCTGATTTTCCCATAATCTTTTCCGATGTCGGCGCAGACACGCTTTTATCTGCGTGAGTGCAGTCACAGCACTTAACTATAGCCATTGTCTCCTTTGGGTATTTATGAAGTTGGTATTTCATTCACTACATAACTTCCGCTGTGTTCAACGCTTCCCGTGAGTTTGCACCGTCTTTCAGCGACGCCTGAATCCCCTGCATCACATACAATGCGGTCGGAAACGAAATTCCGTTTCCCCACATCTTGTACTCGCTGGAATCGGTATGTAGATTGTTATACCAAGTCAGCATCTGCGCTTTGGCGTAATCCTTCTGCTGCTTACCGTTGATAGCGGCGTGGGTGTTGCGTACATCCAGCCAGAAACGGTATTCCTCGTCCGTGAAGTCCTCCTTGTGGTCGGGATGTCCCCAGTCATCCGGGAAGCCCTGCAACCTGGCGCACTCGGTCGGAGTGAGACGGCGGACGATATTCTGGACGCATACTCCAGGAGGGACGGATGTACGAAGTGTTGGCGACGCCCCACCATCTGCAATGTAGTGTCCCCCTGTCGCATTTACACCGGAGTTGTACACCTCTTTGTCGAAAATATTCGGCTGTTCGTGGTTGCAGTTCAGACACGGGCTTTTATCCTCCAGAATCTCAGCATTGGCTTGTCCATGCGCCATACAGACAACAGAAGTGTAGTCCGTGATTCTGTTCTCGTGGTCGCCAGTCAACGTACTTACCGTCTGACCGTCTCCGTTGCCTCTGGCATCATAGCATTTGCAGATTACAGTAGACGGATGCCCCTGCGCCGCCAGCGGGTGGCATGGATCGCCCCATTTCGGTTTGTTTCCATTTTGTGGACTCGTTACCTGCGTAGTGTCAAAAGGAAGCACGACATATCCATGTCCGCCGCCATCTCCTCCGTATAATGCAGACCACGGCCCATCTACGGTGAATGCTCTCCTGCTTTGCACATCCCACGGAGTTAAGCAGTTTCTTTCTCGATCATCTGCTCCAGCGCAGTTTTGAGTATCTCCGGTAGCACTTTTCCACGGCGTTCCGTCCTCCGCAAAATACCCTCGCAGGCCCTCGCGCTCAAATAGTATTTCTCTGGCACATTTACCTCCAAGATCGAGGACAAGGTAGATTCGACGGCGACGCTGGGGGACTCCCCAGTATTGAGCATCAAAAACTCGGTACGCAAGACTCCATCCGTCACCGCAATGACTGTCGGCATAAGGCCATCCGTTTTTCGGAACCGTAGGCATAACGGCGGACGGTTCGACGATTTTGATAAGTTCTTCGAGGACGGTTCGGAAGTCCTCTCCTTTGTTGCTACTAAACGCTCCTGGGACGTTTTCCCAAACAGCGAAAGTTGGGTGTTCTCCATTTGTCGCTTCCCTCATTTCTTTGATGATTCGTACAGCTTCCATGAATAAGCCGCTCCGTGTGGTTTCATCGTCACCATTGTCTTCGTGCTTCAATCCGGCACGTTTTCCTGCTACGGACAAATCCTGACATGGAGAACCGAACGTGATAATGTCCACAGGCTCAATATCTCCGCCGTGAACGTCTGTCACGCTTCCCAGATGCTTCATATTCGGGAATCGGCTCTTTGTCACAGCGATGGGATACGGCTCAATTTCTGATGCCCAAACGGGTTCAATTTCACAAAGACTTCCGGCAAGAGGAAATCCGCCGGATCCGTCAAACAGGCTTCCTAATTTCGTTTGTTGTAGTCTCCTTTCTGATCCAGCGCCGCCTCTGCTTCGATATACTCAAACATTGTTTACCGCTTCCCCGTAGATCCGATACCGCCTCGATCAGCGTTGCCCAGCGTATCGACTGACTCGAAAACCAGCCGGGGCTGATGTTCGATGATGCGGAACTGGCAGATACGATCGCCAGCCTTAATGGTGGCATCCCGCATAGCGATGGCAGGGAAGAACCACTGATCGTTGTCGCCGCAATAGCTTTCGTCCACCATACCCATGTGGTTGGCCTGGATGACACCGAAGTTCTTGAAGGTGGAGCTACGGGGAATGATATGGGCTTCATAGCCCTTGGGAAGCTGCATAGCAATTCCCAGAGGGATCAGCTTGAAGTCTCCAGCCTTCAGCTCAACATCCTCAGAAGCCCGAAGGTCAATCCAGTCGGACTTGCCGTCGATATACTCCAGAGGTTGAATTTTATCGCTGAGATAGCGAACCTTAATTGTCAGTGTGTCCTGCATTGTTTGTATCCTCCTTAACCGAGATATTTCTTGAAAAATTCTGCAAGGGTTAGGTTATATTGTCGTGCCAGATCAATCGTGCAAGCGCAAACATTGCGCTCGGCAGAAGCCTCGTTTTACGGAAGCATTTTCCTTCCTTATATACCGAACACACATCGGCATGATCGCAATAAATGTACTCTGCGCGTAGCAGCGATTTACGGCTACCATCGCCATACAGATCAACGTTGATCAGTTTTTCTTGTTCTGCCATCACGTTATCTCCCTTCTGCAGGATTCGTATCATTTTCATAAATGTGGGACATTTTTATGGCCTCCTTAAATCAGCTTTTCGATATATTCCCGATCCTGAGCAAAGATGGGAGTTTCGTGATCGATAATCCATCTGTTACGGCATACGGTAATTTTCTGGCCGGGGTTGCGAGGATCGTCGATGGTTTCTTCAAACTGCCGTTTAATGCAGCAGGAACCGCGCTTCAGCTCTGTGGGGAAATCGTTCCAGTTAATGCCTCGCTGAGACCAAAGCATTTCCTGAATCATGTTGCAGGTCTTTTTGTGCAACTCGTGGTGGCTAAAATTGGCCTGACCTACGGCCTCAATACTGTTTCGGGTTGCGTCCTGCTGCCGCCAGATCAGACAGTTACAGACCTCTTCCTTGGGAACAGAGAAAGCGCGGGAATCGAACATGGCACCTCTTTTAAGAGAAGTATCATAATTAGCGTATAGAATGGTGTTTGCTAATGCTCTATCAGAAGTGTCGCCATTGCGCTGTACATCTTCAATATCATTTCTCAAGAAGAACTGCACGACTTCTTTATTAAAAGCCTTATTAAAGACCAAGGTTGCCATCGACGCCGAAACACTGCACATTTTCTGAACGTTATAGCCAAACCAGGCGTCGGTCTGAATAGTAGCATAGTCTGTCAACACCAAAGTGATCTCATCGGACTGAGTGTATCCAAGCACACAGCCCTGGATGTTCTCACAGAGATACTTCATCGTCTCCTGCATAGCCTGAGTCAGTACGGGATCGAAAGGCTTTTTCATGCCCTTTGTGAAGGTGTGGAACGCCTTGCCGTCAAGTCGGATGATCGCGGGCACACGGCGGGTTAAGAAGTTGCGAGAAACGCTCTCGTAGACCTTCATGCGGTCGCCCAGGCTGTCATTTTTCTTTGCCATTGTTATTTCACATCCTCCTTAAATCAGTTCTTGATACTTACGGATAATAACAAAATACATTTGAGAAAGTCTGCCTTACCAGTTCCGTTGCTTTGAAATCTGGAACATACGAACAGATAGCGCAATAATGGCCCTCCCCGTGTTTCTGAAACAATTTTGGTACCTCATTTGCGATGAAATTTTGAATGGACGAAATATAATGAACCGCATTCGGTGGGGTAAATCTCTTCATATCAACTACATCAACGCCAATATAGCATTTGTGCTTTGCAAAGAAGTAGCTTTGAGCTGCGAGGTAACATCCAAAATCAATGATGGTCTTCTCTTTCGGAATTAACTCGCTCAGTGGTTTATAGATGTCTATAAACCCTAAAAAGTCTGACTCAAGTTCGCACATATACTGTGTCATTATAGCCTTATATTCATCGTCGGTAATTAGTGGGCGTAACGTTCTTAAACATATATTGTATTTATCTGTTCCATTTTCATCTGCCAAATCATTTGGGATCGGGAGTCTTTGCAAATTACAAGCGTTCCGCAGAAGCTCATGTTCATAGCGGTACTTGATGTACGCTTTGGCGACTACGAACTCGCCATCTTTCATCAGCTCAGTTTCCACGTCGTCCTGGATTTCCTCAACAGAAATCGCACGGTTGCGCCGCTGATAGCGGTTATACAAACGGGTGGAGATTTTCTTGGATACTTCGTTCTTATCTCCTACCGCACTGAGTTTTTCAACCTCCGTGAATGCCTTGAGGATGGCATTGGCAATTTTGCCTTTGTCAAAGTCGGCTTCACGGCCATCGCGTTTAATGACAACCATATAAATTCTTCCTTACAAAAGATAGCTGTGTATAACTTGGTCAATTTCTTCCCACGTGTTTACTCGGAGCGCACCATTAGCTACATGATCGAAACTACGATTATGGTGACGGTCAAAAAGAATTTGGTGTATTCGCCCCAACCAAGTTGTGTGGGGCTATGAATCTTTACTCAATATTTGAAAGCAACGACGTATTGATCGTACTATCCGCACACGACTTATATTCAGCCGTCATGCAGCTAATTGAAGAATACACAGAATCGATGCCGCGATTGGATGGCGTATAAGAGGCAGCATAATCAGACTGGATTCCAATCGTATTCGCGCATTTCTTTG
>OBLI01001611.1_pt1 | contig 21425 bp, 36 predicted proteins | sample 1519701 | NCBI WGS metagenome assembly OBLI01 (sample SAMEA3663005, study PRJEB22513) | pig gut metagenome | biome: pig gut; feature: pig-associated habitat; material: faeces | place: France | collected 2012
TCGGCAAATTCCGCGCGTCATACGTCGATACAAGCCTATCTCGATAATAGGATTACTCTTACAGTTGTCCAAGCCACTCGCGCGTCCATTTTACATTAATAGTGGGCGATATTCTTGCGTTATTTTTTACATCACTAACAGCCATTGATGCCGGTCTTACATCATTATTTATACTCCTGTTGGATGGCGGCAAACCGGGAGTTTGGCGGCCCCTGTAGGGTTCGAACCTACGACACTGCGGTTAACAGCCGCATGCTCTGCCAACTGAGCTAAGGGGCCATATTTAAGAAAAAGAAAGGTCAGCGTTCTTCAGACTGTATCGTTCCATTACACTTCATCTCCTGTCCGCATTACCGACGGTGTGATTTCTCTCATGACTATAAGCCCTTCGCTTTCATCATCTTTCTTTATCTTACATATATATTATATAATATTTTTTTATAAAAATCAAAAAAGATTTTTAATAGCGATAGGGTTGGATTTGATACCAACATCATTCATCGGTTTTTCACTCTTACAAAGAATTACTTTTCCGACTTAATTCCACCTCGATCAACGGCGGTGGTCTTGTCTTAAACGACCTACCAAATAAACAAGACGATTTTTTATGATATTTTACGGCGCTCTAACCAACTGAGCTAATCCCTTCATATTGAGAAGGGATACAGGACTCGAACCTGCGACCTCCGGCACCTCAAGCATTATCAAAAAAATGATTTTGCAGTAATCGCCTTTCTTTATCTTACATATATATTATATAATATTTTTTATTAAAAATCAAAAAAGATTTTTTAATCTGAAAAATTGAGATTTTAGGAGAAACAGGCACTAAAAGATACAGCAACTTTACGAAGCTCTCTTGCCGCCCAATCTTATCTTTCTCACTTATAACTCTCACTTATGGTGGAGCTCTAAATCACGGCAGGCCTGGAATCATCATATATCCTTTTAGGGAAGATGTACGCTTCTCTCAATTCTTCTATTAACACTCCTCCGGTATTCCAGAAGAATGTAATATATTTGAAAAGGAATTTTAATTATTTAATCTTCTTTGTCCTGCGGTTCATATCCGGCCGGATACTCGCCACCGAAGATTTCATCAGTCAGATTTACCCAATTTTCATATGGATAAATGGGCTGAAGCTCAATTGGAGTATACTCTACGATTCCGGAAATTTCAAAGATTCCACCGCAACAACCGCAGATAATTTCATCCTTATAAGCGATACCATAAGTATAACAGTTTTCGGTAAAATCCCAGAACATCACTTGAGTAGGAATATCAAAAGTGGGCATATTCTTCATTTCTTATCAATTCCTTTCTTAACTTTCTATAAATATTATATTATATTTTTTATAAAAAATCAAAAAAGATTTTTAATTCCAAAATATTCTCTACTTCTGGGACTTAAAATATGGAAATCTTCTCCTGTATCAAGAATAATTCTTCCATCTAATTTCTTAAAGTTTTTACGGATAAATTTAATAGCTTCTGCTCGATTATCAAAAGCCATTGTAGTTTTATCAATATTACTTTTAAACTTAATCATAAAGATACTCCTTTGATTAAAATGGCAGGGCGCCTAGGATTCGAACCTAGATAGCTGGTTTTGGAGACCAGAGTCCTACCATTGAACGAACGCCCTATATGACAAGGCATATTTTTAATGTAAAGAGGAATCGAACCTCTCATTCCGTTTTTCAAGAACAGCGTCCAACCAATAGACTATTACACAAAAAAGTGATTTGCTGTATATGCCTTTCTTTATCTTATATAAATATTATATAATATTTTTTATAAAATGTCAAAAATTTTTTAAAGTCCAAGTTTTGCCATTAATTCAGCAATATTTTTCTTCTCTTCCTCAGTAATCTCTGCGGGCGGAGCAGCTGAAACGGCAACCTTTGAAGTCTTAGGAGTATCATCAGTAAAATCAAAATCCCCATCATCTAAGGATACACTAGAATCAACTTGAATAGGATTTTTAGGACAAGTTAAAGAGATAGCGATTTGAACTTGCTCTCCCCCATCATTTGCCCATACATATACTTTCTTATCAAATTCTCCAATAAAACTTGAACCAAAAGCTTCAGAAATCTTTTTTACGACCTCTTCTTTAGCAATAGCACCTTTTGCCATATTATATTCTCCTTTTACTCATAATAATTTTCATAACATTCTGGACATACATATGAGTCATGCTTTTCAATATATTTTAAATCTTCACTAAAAACATATTCATTACAACATTCACATTTCCTACAATATTTATCCACACATGATTTACAAACCCAATCATCCTATACATTTATTAAATCATCTGTATAATGCCGGTCTCCGCAAACATCACAATATGAGAATAATTCAGAATCAGAATTCCCGTATTTATATTCACAACTTTCACACATCATAGTGTCTTCACCATTTAAAATTTCTTTTTCTCCACAATGAAGACAATATGTAAAACCACCAAGCTCAATTTTTGTATCTTTATTCATCAAAGTCCAAAAGCCGAAACCTTTTTCATGTGCTAAACTATATTTAGGCTTATAACATGAAGAATAAAATAAATCATTATAAAATTTAGAGCCTTTTTCTTCTTTAACTACATCATGTACAGAATATAATCTTCTAGTATCTGTAATATAAGATTCTTCTAATTCTCGCGTATCTTCTCCAAATTGAACTGTATAAATTGAATCCATCCAATCTGTATATTCAATATATCTAGCACTACTTAAAATATGAGTTTGCGGTAATACTTGTCTAAGAATAAAATTAAGTCCGAAATCAGATGTAAATGGGTATTGCCGTCCTGCCATAATAAGCTCTTTCTCATTAGATAAGAATAAAAGAACTCTCCATTTTTTATCATTCCAAGGAACATCATTTGGGAATGAATTAATTTGTCCATCTTTATTATTATTTTTCAAATAACAAATAAAAGTAGCGCTATCCATCATATAAGATAGATTTCCAGCCCTATATTCGCCATCTAACGAATGGCATGAACGCCAATTAGAATTATTTTCACTAAGAGAAAGAAAATCTAGCGGATGAACTGAGATACACAATTTGCCAGTAACCTTATCCTCCTGGATAATTCTACTTGCTTCATTCTGAATATCTTCAAGACTTCTTTCATTGTGAACAAAATATTTAAATGATTTAATTAATTTCGTTCCTTTTGTGATTTTTTTACCATTATATATATAATCTTCGATTGTAAGATTATTAAAAAAGCCATCTTTTTGAGTTAAAACGAAATCGGCAAGATCTTCATAATCATAATTATTATAAAGCATCTAAACAAATGTATCAATTCGTTGCTTTTTACTTTTTTCATCTAACTCAAAACTTACTTCTTCTGGATATTCATAAATAAGTTTTCCATCCATACCTTGAATAAACCGACTTTTTGCTTCATACCATGTTTCAAATAGCTTTTGAGTCTTTGGTTCTTCAATACCCTGTGAAAATCTAATTACTTTATCAAACTATTTCTTAATAATATCTATATCTTTAGGAAAAATCATTTATTGCTTTTCTCCTTATTCTTACAATCTTCACAAATATCTTTATCATCGCCGTCAATGCAGAAGGCTTCACCGCAGATTTTACACCAACCGATTAAGCCATCTTCTTTAAGAGCAGGCAAGCAGTCAGGGCAAACAAATTCAGTATGATTGCCGCCCATTTTAACTGGGATAAGATTATAACTATAATCATCAATTCCACAATTTAGGCAAGTTTCTTTACCAGCTCCCATAAACTTTTTCCAATCTTCTTTAGAAATTCCATAAGACGGATCCCAACCATCTTCATCTGTTGGAAAATTCCAAAGAGATCTATAAGCATATTTACTCTCAATATATTCGTAGGTTTTAGCTTCACCAATACGATCAAGCATATTACGAACTTTATAAATAGTGCTAAACATCTGCCCAATATTTAGAGTTTCAGTTTGAGAATGCTCATTGTAGTATCCAATAGAAAGATTAACTCCTGCCACTTTCCACTGAGGACAAATAGCACTAATATCAGAAAAACTACCGAAATTCATGACAAATCCAAAACTCTCTACATATTCTTCAAAGTCTGGATTATCACAATCATAAAAGACACAATCATTACTACCGCGACGATCCAACTGAATAATATATTTCAATTCTGTTGGTGCAGTTTTAATCTGTTCTGACAAAATGCCAGCACCAACGCAGCCTTTTTCTTCATCGGTAGTAAAAATAACTGTAGGACGATATCCATATTTCAAGATTTGAACGATGGCATATACACCTGCACGATCATCTGCTCCAAGGCCATCAGGACTCCACATAACATTTTTTACTCTATCATAATAAATATTTTCCGGCAAATACGGAAATACCGTATCAAGATGTGCTACCAATGCGACCGGAATATCGCCAACGGCAATCACATAATCTCTTGTAGAAATAACTCTCTTATAACGAGCTTTTAGGTACTGAGTTAAAGCCTTTTTCAAAGAAGACTGAGAAGCCTGGAAAAAACTTTCCATAGTTTTCAATTCTTGATTATTTAAAGTTCGCATAATAACACCTACTTTTTCTTTATATAAATATTATATAATAATTATATAAAAAAATCAAATAGAGTCTTTATATTGCTTGTATAATTTTAAAGTGTTTGGGAACTAAAATTGTTCAACACAATAATGACAAGAGCCAAAAGATTTACACTTCTATTGGCAATTCATTCGTCTAATAGCGAAATTGTCTTCGTCATAAATTAATCTATTATCAAAATCACAATTCAATTCATCAATAATTAAATTAAGATTGCCGGGCCAGGTCTTCTGCTCGGCATATACATGATATAATGTGCTTTCTTTCTCCACCATTTTTGGAGCATAAAATTCACATACATCAATATATTTATCATATTTATCTATATCTTCTGGACGTATCCATCCACCTTCAATACCAGTACTATGATCCAGATATGGTTCATATGCTAAATTAGGAATTACTCTTAATGGAATTTCAAATCTTGATACTCTTTTTAAATCAAAAATTAAAGGCACTCCAATCAATAAATAGCATACTCCCAATTCTTTCAAAGCATCAATTTCATAATAACTTGTTATCGCATATCTATAATAAAATTTTAAATCAATATTTTTGCATAACTCCATCTGTTCTTTATTCGAACAGGCAACAATAATTTTAAATGCTTCATTATAAGTTAATATCTAATGCCAATCAAATCCTTCTGGGATTTCATTTGTATTTATATTTAAAATAAGAGTTTTGTCTGGATATTTTTCGATATATTCAGGTAAAGCCTAATAGTCTCTAATATCAATTTTTATTTCATCTGCTTTAAGCAATACAGATTGTGGGCAACGCCCTGATAAACAATACTTCACTTTATCACCATCCTTAAAATTATTATACCATTTAATTCGTTAAATGTCAAATAAAATTTCTAAAAGGCTTCCTGCTTTTGGAGTGACGGAAAGGTGCGCCCAAGGCCGGCCGGAGCAGTTCATAAGAAAAAAGGACTAGGATTTCTCCTAGTCCTTTAATCAAATAAGATATTGCGAAGTTTCTGGTTTTAACATATCAATATTTAATTTATCTATTTCAGTAAATGGGATCCTAATTAAAGGAATATTATGTTTTTTACAATAATCATTTTTAATTTTATCGTGTTCTTGTGTGCGCTTAAATTTTTCTTCATTATCATAAGCGCCATCACTTTGAATAAAATGCTATCTTCCATCAAACTCAATTATATATGTATTATTTACATAAAAATCAAAACGAGCAAGTTTTTTTGTATCTTCAAAAATTAAATCCGAAAATCTTTTTTCTTTTATAAAAGGGATATTATATTTAGAAAGAATCTATTCAATTTCTCGCTCTCCGTGTGAAGTAATACTACATCCACAAGAATATTGTTTTTTCAAATTATCTGTTGTAATATAAGTTTCCCTTCCGCATAAATTACAACGACATTTCCATTTACTTCTAATTTCATCTTCAAATGGTTTTTTAATATATTCTAATACAGTAAAATTACCAATAATTTTACCTGTTAAATCAATTCTACAAGCATCACTGGTTCTATCTCTTTGATAACAGCCACATGATTTAGTACGACCATTTCTTAAACTTACTCCATCTACTGTAATGATTTTACCGCATTCACATTGGCATATCCAGCAAGCTCGACCCTAAGCATTATTTTTACCTCGTTCTAATACAGTTAAACGCCCACATTTTTTTCCAGTCATATCAATCATTTTCGACATAATTTAAACACTTCCTTTCAATATATAATAAAAGAGAGGACAAATTATTTGTCCTCTCTTGCTTAAAAAATTGACATTTTTGGAACAGTGGCAACTATTAGGCCAACTTATATGCCATTACCTTTCTCGCCTTCTGACCTTCACTACCAGGAATGGTAATCTGTTCCTTAACTGCTTCACCATTTTTTGCCAACTGACCCAGGCGATATTGAACTTTAGCAACCGTTACATCCTCACCTTCAATGCGAGCAGCGATATCAGCGATGGACTCAAACTCGCCGGTCAGAGCACCGCGGACGGCATCAGTCAGAGCATCACCCTCAGCACGCTTGGTTGCGGCACGCTCCTTAGCCTTCTCGGCCTTCTTATCCAGCAGGGCAATCTCATTCTCGCAGAAAGTCTTGAGCTCATCCTCAGTAATCTCCAGAGTACCAGTCTCAACCATCTTCAGCAGGGCCTCATACACACTACGCTTAGTCAGCTTTTCCATAATCTACAAACCTTCCTTTTTTATATTTTTTAATTTGTAAAGGATTTCTTCCTTTACCTTACATATATATTATAAAATATTTTTTATTAAAAATCAAAAATACTCGGATCTTCCAAACAGAACTTTCTCAAAGCTCCATATTGCTCTAAGCCACGCTTAATTTCATCATTTGTGTCATTTGGAGCACAGATTCCACATACTGGATTAAATCTATTCTTGCCGTCGAAGTTAAGATCATCCCAGAATACGTGGTATCTCTTTTCCCAATCAGTAGTGAATGTATGAATCTTTGCTCCTGGATTAAGATATTTCTTTTTCCACTCTTCAAGGCATTCACGGCAATCACAAAGATTTACGTCATACTCTCTATTTCGATAGTAGAAGAAATGCTCTTGACCGGGCTCATATTCAAAACTATCATCATACATTCGCCCATAGTGGTCTCCTGCGAGAACTTTATATTCCTCAAAATCAGTTTTATTTAGTTTAGGAATAATATAGATACCGGTCATATTCGCATCAAAATGAATCTCTTCACAAGCATCACAGGGTAGAGTTCTATTGTCATAGCAATAAGAACAAAGCATGTGGCCATCTACCTCAATTAGATCATGACATGTTTCTCCACATTCGTCGCAACGGCAAATATCCTGACATTGTTCACAAATAAGACAAGACTCATCTTCCACATCTGGATCAATCTCACCGCAGAACATACATTCAGAGCAACCGCTATAAGTTACATGCAATTCTGCGATACGCTTATAGCTTTTTTCCTCAACATAACTATAAGCATAATCTCTTACAAAACAATCTTCAATATTGATTTCAGTGCCAAGATAGATTTCTCTTTTATCAACAGCATCGAAATCATTATACATATTGATAGTGGAAGTTTCGAAATTTAGATAATAAACACTATCATCATCATTTCTTACTCCCTTAAAAGGATAGCCCTCGACATAACACTTATTAGTATCATAAGTATATTTATCATTATAATAAATCCAGCCGAGATCACTATTCTCAACGAGAGATTTAAGCCAATCCAAAACAATATTGGTTAGAGCGATATTCTCATAAGGATAATCTTTAACTCCGGCAATCATATTCTTATCAACGATAAACAACTTACGCCACTTTTTATTGTTCCATGTGCCACACCCTTTAATCTCATAAGGAGTAGAAGCATCAAGATAGGCAACAACAACAGTGGGGGAGTTCATCATTTCAACGGTTCCCTGCCGATATCCGCCCTGCTGGATCCAACTCATACAGGATTCCCAACCGAGAGTATTATCGCTCATAGTCATATAGTCCAGGGGGTGGATAGAGATATGAAGATCACCTTCAAGCATCTTTTGATTAAGAATCAAAGAATGAGCGATACGAAAATCTTCATATCCAGAAATGCCATATGCCGCAGCAATCTTACCGATAATTTTACTGGCCTTACAGCCAGTAGCAACATGAAGATTCTTTCCATCAGGCATCGGCAAATCAAAAGAATCTCCACAATACTTATTGGTCGCCAAAGAATCAGTATCAATTAGAGCATAAAGTCCGTCAGCAACCACTCCGCTATCCACAAGCGATAGACTATGAGAACTATTATAAAAGCGGTCAATAATAAACTCACGGAACTTTTTATAGAAGGGATAGCCGCTATGCTTAATACGAGTATTAGTAGAACCAGGACAAAAGATATAAGTATCCAAATCGTTTTCAATGTCGGCCTGGCTCTTCTCGTAATGAACATGCTTGTCGAGAATCAACTTATCCTTAAAGATTCGATTAAGAGCCATAGATTTTGCGCTTTCCCACGGAGACAACAAATCTCTAATAGGACACATCTTAGACTTACCTACAACCAATTCGCCATCATCACTGATAGAGTACAACTGACGGTACATGTCCATCATTTCATACTCTTTTTCAGTAATTAAATCACGAAGCATAGCATCAATTCCTTTCTTAACTTTCTATATATATTATAATATATTTTTTATAAAAAATCAATAAAGTCCTCTGCGTTTAAACAGAGGACTTTATTGATGATTTAAAATTACTTGTTCTGATTCATCATCAGCATCAAAGGCAAAATATCATTTCCGCCCTTATCCTTCATCAGGAAATAGAGCATCATAGGGTTGGTAAAGATATTAGCGGAGCCATTCTGATTCTGCATCATCATAAACATGAGCATGGTGTCGGAATCCATAGTCTTGCCGTCCTCGCCATTCAGCATCAGGAAGGGGAGCATATTGCCGAAAGGCTGATCGGGAGTAGGAGAACTCTGGAATGCGTTAAACAGAGAGACAATCTTGGTCACAAAATTGAAACCAAACATATTGGTAGTAGGCAGAATCTCCTTCTTCTCGCCGGCCCGGATATCAACGACATGAATGCCGTTCTCAATAGACTCAACGAACATAGGGACTCGGTTGTGGATAACAATATCGCCGACCGCAATATCCTTAACCGCCACAGGCATCTTGAACATATACTTCGCACCGTCGAAGTTCAACACATCAACATTTACAACCTGACCATCATTATAAGAAACCCACTCGCCACTGGCGTTCTTAATAGCCAGACCATACATAGACATACGCACCTGATCGTTAGTGCAAGGACCAAAATCGAAATTGAAACCCTTCATTTTTGTCTTTTCTCCTTCATCATTTTTATTTTCATTTGCTTTCTTCGCATAATAACAACTATCGCACTTATTCTTATGATAGCAAATATCACAAGAATTCACTTGACTGGTAGTGGCATATGTGCTGTCGTCTCCGGTTCTATCGCTCCAATGCACATTACCATAATCATCTACTTTAATATTAGCAACAGCACTACTGGCAAAATAGCCATTAAATGTAGTATCAGCAGTTGTATTAGTTACCGTAGCAGTAGTAGAAGCGCTCTTATTTGTCACAGAAATATTACTCATATTATTTATAGCCTCCTCATTGAAGTAATTATCGTAGAGGAAGCGACCGAAGCCCCAATCATTAATCTTAAAAGAAGCGACCTTCTCCCAATTTTCTGGAGTATAATTGTAGCCCTCATAAATACTAATAATAGTATTATTATAAGAAACAATAGGAGTTTTAATATTTCTTATTTTTCGCCAAATTTCATATTCAATTTTTTCAGAATATTTTTTATTCTTAAAGTCTGCGGAGAAATTATCCATCACTTCCCGCAGATGTTCTCTCGTCCAATACTTATTAGTAACCATTTTGCTTAACTCCATCTACGATTTATTTCATTAGAAAGGAAATTTTGTTCATCTTCAGTGATCGTATCTACACTTACTCCATTTTCCTCACAGATGGCAGAAAGCATATGACCGAGAGCTTCTTCATCGTCAATCCGATCGGCCTGTTCGGCAAACTCCTTAGCGACCTGCTCTAACTGAGAGGTTCGCATCGCAAAAGCATTAAATGCTAAAAATTCAACCGGATCAGAATACCAAGGTGGAGTAATTCCCATCATACACAATCACCATTCTCATAAAAATAATCAAAAGCAAAAGAACGCTGAAGATATCTATCAGGATTCTGCTCTTTGAACTTCTGCGGATAAGGAATACAAGCCAGAAGATCAAACCACGTATCAATGCTATCTACGAACTTACCAATACGAATATCTTCCGTACCAAAATCTACAAGATGAACGATACGGATTTCATATGTCTCATTATGAGGCTGTGCTAGGACCTCACTCATAAAATCAAGCATATTAGAGAAATAACGATCATCTTCGCAAACAACGCAATATTCATGGTTATCATCATCAAGAAGAAGAACTCGTTTAATATCGCTCATATTTTTATTTCCTTTCTTAACTTTCTATAAATATTATATAATAATTTTTATAAAAAATCAATTTTGCGGATTAAACCAGTTTTTTAAAGATTTCATCAATAAGATTGACAATTAAAACTCCATATACAAGCCAATAGTCAAGCCAACCGCATTCGTGCTTAGTAATACACCTTGCCAGATTAAGTCCGCCAACAATCAGCCAAAGCACGAGAACGGCAACAGAAATTGAAATCATTACTCCACCTCCTGGATACTCATACAACGGGTAAGAATAGTCTGTTTTTCATTTTTATAAGTGCGGTGGTCTTTAATAGTTCCACGCATCTTATAGGTCTTATTTACTGCGAGATGCTTAGAGGCAGTAGTCCAAATATAAACATTCTCATTTTCATCGGTGAAGAAGTGCATAGTAGAAGGATAATTGCCGTCCAGCTCAATTACTCGGCTGACAGTGAGAGTAAGATCGAGGCGCTGGCCGATTTCACCGACGAAATCAGAATTAGACTTCTCACAAACGAGAGAATAAACATGAGCCTTAATTTTCTCTTCGTTGTCCATCAAACTTTCATCGTCTTTACAGACATTTTTCCAATAAAGCTTCACAGGCTCAATGCCAGCAGGCAGATCGGCAGGCACTTCCTCAGTAGAAGGCACATACCAACGCCAGAACCGAGTATAACGGCAAATAGAGGCTCTAAACCACTCTTCCTCTTTAGCCAAATCACCCTTAAAGATAGTGATATAACCCTTATCAAATCCGAGAACAATCTTTTGAGGCTTCCAATAAGGGTCATTTGAATGATCGACCTTAACCGCAGACTCCGGATACAGGCGCTGATATTCTTTTTCATTGTACCATCTTACCTGACGCTTATTACCAGTTTTAGGATTGCGGATTTGAATATACATTTTGCCATTTGCTTCAAAAGGCTCTCCGATCATTTCCATCTTCTGGAAAAAAGGTGCTACCATATATATCAACTCCTTAGTTAAAATAGGGTGCTTTAAGAATCTCATCATACTCTGAGAAATAGCTCAGCATAGCAGAGTAGATAGTCTGACGAGGCTGAGATTCGCCAGTAATAAGCCATACTTCTCCCCAATCTTTTAAATTCCACTTGTTAAACCATTCTTCGGGAGTATCATAACCATACTGAGTCTCTTCACCAGGTCGCCAATAGACAACGTGGCCGCACATAATTTCTCTTAAAAAGTCTTCATAAGCAGCCTCTTCGGCAACAGAAAGGATATATTCTTCGGCATCGGAAAGAGTATCAAAAACACCCTCGCAAGTATCATTTTCATACAGGATTACAAACTTCTCAGCCATAATTTATCTCCTCTCTTTATTTTCTATAATTATTATATAATATTTTTTATAAAAAATCAAAAAGCCTCCTAGAAACTAGGAGGCTTCTTTTTATTTTACTCCAATAGGTTTTATATCCATAACCCTATCAGGTACGATTGTAAAGATTCCATAATATTCTTTACTTGCCTGATAGTCTGCCAATTGAGCATTTGCATCAACGATATCAGCGATATAAAAATTATAATCTAAAATATTGCGTTCATCATAAATCTGCTCAATTACATTTCTTTGAATCTCGAGAGATCGTTCAAATTTATTATATTCCAATCTCTCAGAGGAGACTCCAACAAGAATCAAGAAAGCAAAGACGCCACATATCGTAGCACATAAAACATGCCAAAAGCTATCACATTCAACTTTCATGGATAACTTTATAAATACAATACAAAGGATAGTACATAAAACACATAAACTACACCAAAAAATCATTGTATTAACTCCTTACATATTTTTTAAATACTCTTCCTCGCTAATCCCTTCGATGTCAGCATAAGCTTCTGCCGCATATGCGGGATAATCTCCATCGAAATCGAGTTCTGCTTCATCATTCCACCACTCATTAGCGTCCTCTTCGGCAAGATATTCAGCATATTCTTCAAGAGTAATATCCCAACCGACATCCATTACCTTGCTATCGGCATTAACCTTAACATAGTAATATGACTCTTCACCGCAATAGCAGGTATGAGTGGTAATAAGATAAAATCTCACTGCGTATCGCTCCTCGTAATAAAGATAGGAATAAAGCCGAAAAGGAAAATGCCCATATAATTATATCTCTGATATCGATGCTTATAGGTATGCCAATATTTCTTGACAATCATAGCTATTCTCCTTAATATTTATAATCGAAAACAACGAGATGAGGATAGCAATCTTCAACGAAAGCTACCGCGCAGACGCCGCCATCTTCATTGGCCCAATCAGTACAACAGAGCTGATACTCAATATGAAGATCACCAAACCATTCGACAATCTTATCAGTTACAGCATACTGATAGAGGTCGCAACCGATTTCAAACTCCTCCATAATATCATAGATTTTGTTTTCAATACGAGAAGGATGAAAATTACCGAGCATTTCTTATCAATTCCTTTCTTTATCTTATATAAATATTATATTATAATTTTTATAAAAAATCAAAAAAGCCCTTTCTAATTAAAGAAAGGGCTTTTTATATTAGCCATAAATATCTCCATCAATTTCTACGATTACAAAATCGTCTCCGCAACTACTACGAAGCCATTGAAAATCAAAATTCCAGATCCATCCAGACTCTCCAACAACCTCTTTTGGGTCTTCGGTCATCATAATACGATAGGCTTCACTTTCTGCGATTTCAAGAACGAACTCTTCTGCATCTGCTCTAGTCTTACAGATCTTTACAATTGACATTGGAGAATCTGCGGTATCACAAACGGCATATAACTTATTATCATAAACATACTCAATAGTATAAAACATATTCTCATAAATGATTGTGGCGTCGTCTTCATCGAAATCATTTTCTTCAATAAACTTGGTAGCCTCATTCCAGCAGAAGTCATAGGCATCAATCAACATTCTACTTTTATCCTCAGCCTGATGTTCGATTACCTTCTTCTCAAAGACGCCAGGAATATCAATAGTAATGAGAGCAGTAAGCATAAATATCCTCCTTACCTTTCTTGACTTTCTATAAATATTATATTATATTTTTTATAAAAAATCAAAAAGGCTCTCCTTATTTAAAAGAAGAGCCTTTTGATTACTCTAAATCAACTTCGTATGTATTCTCAATTACAGTGCCTTCAGGCAAATAGATCGTATATCTTATTGTACAAGGACAGAAAAGCCAATTAAATACCTTACTCTTACTAACTTCAGACCACTTCTGGATATGAGGAGTTTCAGAGTTATCAATATACTTAATATATGCCTTATCAGCATTGACAGTATTAGTTGTGATGCCACGGATTTCATCTTCATATAGATAAACATATTTTAGCTCGTCTTTTACATACGCAGAGAACAAATATCCTCTACCACTTGTGCCAAAGTTATCTTTAAGGGCAATCAATTTTACATCTTCATTGTATTCAATAACTTTCGATTCTGCTGGCATACTTTCAAACATACAACATCCGAAAAGAACTACAAGAAGACCGACAAGGAAGCCAATAAATCCGCCAAAAAAGCCGAGAAAAAATGCCGAGCCGATGCCATCTTCATAAAGTCCCCACAGGAAGCCTCCTACAGCAACTACAATACAAATGATAAGCATAATCATATTGAATTACTCTCCTTTCAACTCAATGTAAGGAATGGTGTTCCAGTCGTAATTTCCAGTAAAGTTCATACTGAAACGAGGATCGGTATACTTAGCTTTAATTTCAGCGAGACTGGTATTATAAGAGATGGCATTATTATACAATTCAGTATTGATAATATCATTGGATACTTCAATACTATCGCTAATTACTTTACCACGTTCAACATACTGCTCATAAATAGCAGGCTCTTCATAACGATTCGAGACAACAGTAGCAGTATCATAGATAATAGAACAAGCTGCTAAAACAATACATACGATACCAGAGATAAAGCTCACGCCCATAAGAATTTTATCTCCGAAGATATAATTAAAAAAGCTGCTTGGCTTCCAATACGACGTAATTTCCTTAGCACACATTTTTCTATACCGCTTGTATAGAATCATAGGAAGCAAGATAAAGAAAATGGAAATAGCAATGAAGAAGATGTCAAAACCAAAATCAATAAAAGTTTTAAAGTTAAACATAATTACTCTCCAATCTTTTTTCCGCCACGTTTCTTCTTACGCTTCGTAGCTTTGTCAATAGTTTCACGATGAATGGTATCAATTCGCGCCGCAAGGCCCTGCTTCATAATCTGGTTCATGTTAATAGGTTTATAGCCAATAACATCGCAACAGCAGTTTACGCTATTCTTATGGAATCCGCCCTGATGATCATGACCATGAAAGTTAAGAGCCCAAGGAAGTTCAACAGGTTCGTGAGAAAGAATAAACTTTTCGCCAATGATTAAAGCACCCTCATACACTTCATCAAAAAGCATATTGTCAGCCTTAACGACCCAAACATAGTTTTCATTTTCGAAGTCATACTCTTCAGAAATGATATACCGACAGCCAGGATAAATTCTGGTCATTTCAGCAAGTGCTTCATCCTTTTGGAAAATTTCTTGAGGGAATGTACGAGTAATAATTTGGCGTTCATATAGCGTGCGACCGCAATCATGGTTTCCCATAATAAGAATCTTATACTTAGCACGAAGTTGCTTTACATAAGATACATCGCCAACATCGCCAAGCATGATAAGAGTATCTTTACGCCCAACGTAGCTGTTGATGCGCTTTACAAGCTCGCTATCTGTCGGCCGGTCGGAAAATCCACGACGAATATCAACATCACCAAAGTGAGTGTCGCTGATGATCCAGAGCGTGCCCTCTTGATGCCAATGGTCGAAAGTTTTATAAAGTCCAGCAATAGGCATTAAGTACCACTCCTTTCATCCTCTTCTTCTGCTTCACGCTGAACATCTTTTAGCAGCATAATAATTAGAATACCGACCGCTATAACTAAAACGGCGAGAGTTAAATAAATAAAAAGCACAAAAGCGATAAGAATTAAGAGATTGAGCATTTTAGTCCTCCTTTACAACTCCATAGATACATCCATCCTGCTGGCTCTTGAAAAAGCGCACGCCGTCATCCTTTATCTTCTGGACCCAGGCAAAATGAGCCATTTTAGCGGTTTCGGCAGACTTAAAGCGCTCAACGACAACCCAATCCATGTTGAGTTCTTTTACCGCAGTTTCATAAACCTTAATATCATTTACCCAGCAAGTATCGACGGTGAAATGGAAGCCATCTTCGGTTTCAAAGCTATCGACCCCAATAACTTCACCACGGAAACCTTCGCCAGAAAGAAACTGCTTTGCCCACAGTTCAGCTTCAGCCATCTGAGCTTCGAAATCGAACATTCTATCCATTAAATCGTCTCCTCCTCACTAATATTCCAATCGACCTTTTCATCCGAATTTACGACGATTTCAGCATCATCATATCTAAAACCATTAACTACGATTCCGCCGATGTCAATATGTCGATCAACTGAACCATTATGGTCATCATAAGAAACAGAAAAAGGAATCTGATATTTAGCCAGAATCAATTCCAGCTTATCAAACTCTTCCTTGGTAATTGGGGTTCTATTCATTAAGCATCCTCCATTTCAAATTCACATACGGGACAGGTGCTGAAGTCATGACCCTGCCAATTACAAGCATAGATCGGCTCACCACACTCGGGGCAGATGAAGAAGCCCTCTTCATAATCTACGAAGTAACCATAAACCTCTGCAGTAGCATTAGCAGCCTGTTTCCAAGTCATAATATCAATTCCTTTCTTTTCTTCTTCTTTACCTTACATATATATTATATTATATTTTTTATAAAAAATCAAAGAAGCCCTTATGCGTTATACATAAGGGCTTCAAATTAGTCTTTATCTATTGTATTATGAGGAACGACAAAGACCTGTCCGCAGTCGATACACATACAAAGTCTGCCTTCTTTACGTTTGCCTCCTTGATTAGGATCATTGTACCAAACTTGATTGCCTTTAAAACCCCAATCGTCATCATAGTAATAATCGAGAGGGACTTTGATCTTATGTTCACAAAGCATTAGTCATTCTCCTCGTTGATGATGATACCGCCCTGGATAATTACGCGCTTTCCATTAACATCAAAGAAAGTTTCGCTTTCGCTTTCGCTCACATCGAACTTGCCAGACCACTGACCAAGGACATCGCCGTCATATGAATAGACGGTGACTGTGCGGTTCAGGCCTCCTGCAACATCAGATCCGAACGACTTCCATGCACGACTCCAGCTCGCACAACCGGTAAGAGCCAGCACCATAGTAGCTAGCAGGGCAAAAACGGCAATCTTCTTCTTCATATTAGTTCTTCTCCTTATTCAAATTGAGGCTTCTGGAACCCTGAAAGTATTTACCAACCCAGCCGAGAGCGCCGGCGCACATAGGAATAATATCCTTTGTGAAGTGAGTGGTGTTAAACAATGTGTTGAGAGCATTGGCAAGTGTATCACCAATAATGAGAGAGGTGATCCAGCCACCGAAATACGCTAGCCAGAAAGATACAAACGGCATTACAATCAGCGTCAGGGCAATAATACCGATAGCACCAATAATAGTAAGAAAATCATCCCACATTTTTAAATCCTCCAATTGATTTTTTTGATTGTTTATGTTATAATATAAGTATATGAAAGGTAGTGTTTACATGATGATTTTAATAATCTTCGGGATCTTGGCCTTCGTCCTTTACGGCATAGTATTCAATCCAACTTTCAATCTCCTCTTGATACAAGTCGTCGACGTATTCATGGATTCCGGCTTCAGTCATAGACTCTTCGTCAATAAAGCCAGATTCAACGGCGTCTTCATAGCAGTCTCCCCAATTCATAATGCCGTGGCAGCCTTCATACGACTGATACTCTTCGACGGCAAGTTCGTAAGCAGCCTGATAGGCTTCATCGATGTTCTCTGCTTCAACGGTCTGGCAATAGTGGGCTCCTCCGAACCCTCCACCTAGACCGGCATACAAATGAAATCGTTCCATTTTAATCCTCCTGGATAGAATAAAGTCCGATAGCAATATCAACCTCTTTTAAAATATCGCGGGCTTCCTCTTCGCTATCACAACTAAACTTATCATGGTCATTATCGCCATAATCAAATTCAATAGTTGTGGGTTCATTACGAGGAAGGCCGTAGCATCTTACTTTCTCAATATCAACTCTATATCTATCTCCAATTTTAATCCATTTCATATTTAATACTCCTTATCGGTTGTAAATTCGATGCAATCGTGAAAAATGTGTGCGGCATGAAGCATGTCTCGATCAACTACATACTGGAAAGGCTCCCAGTTATATTTATCGGTGACATCGCCGGTAATGTCGTAGACTCTACGATTGATTTCACAACCGAAATGGTTCATTACATCATCATAGACAATAAATACTTCATCCGTACTATATTTAAAACGCTCTTGAAGAATACGAGCAAACCAAAAGCAGCAACCGCAAGTAAAGGTTTCAATAACCTACTGGCGCTCATGACCAGGCTTTCCGGCAAAGTTTTCAATAAAATCGAGAACGATCTGCGGATACACGCTTGGATAAAACATATGGTTCATTTCTTTACTTTCCATTTATTACACACACCACTTTTCTTTAAGCATCCGTTTTCAGAGTCAAAACATTCGCAGTTGATTTTACACGTTATGGCGATTCTTTCGGGATTATCTTCTTCCGTCACGGAAATCATCGGTCCATGTTGAACCTGTCGTCTAATTTTAAGAGGAATAGGTGACGGATTCGTTTGAAAATCACATTTATCACCGAGAGAACATGTGCCGCATTGGCCTATTTGATCGGCACAATTGGGGCAGAAGAGATATGTTTCTTCATCCTCTTGGAGAATAATCGCCATTTTATGAGGAAATATACTATTACAATTATGGCAGATTAGTGGGGCTGAGTCGAAATTGACGCAGGCTTGTGTATTTGGCGGCATAACCTAATGCGTCGCAATACAGCGCCCACTAGCATCTTTGAGGCCACATAAACCGCAGGTGTTAGTCATTATATAGCCTCCTTAAATATAACTCATTGGGGGTCGAGTTGTAAGGAAGGAAAGCATATCTTTAAGCAGTTTAGTGTTTTTCATATGCTTATGGAGTTCAACGGCATCTACGCCGACTACGCTTTCAGTTTCTTCGAGGAGTTGTTCCAGTTCGTCGATACGATCTTTCAAGGCCACGATTTCTCTCTCAGTAGTCGCTCGATAAGAGAGATACTGCTCTTCGAGTTTGGCGTATTTAGTTTGGAGTTTCTGCTTCTCTTCGAGAAACTTCTTATCTTTTGCTGTAAGTTGATATGCCATATAAGTATTTCTCCTTCCTCTTTATTTTCTATAAATATAATATCATAATTTTTATTAAAAATCAACTAATTGTATCTTAATTAGGATATTATTTTTGAGAAGATGCCGTCCGGTCGGTGAAACCAATACACAAGCCACTATGAGGCTGTGAAACGGCATATGATTGTTAAAAAAATGTGTTAAAATTTTAGACATCTGGATAAAGTAAATAAAAGTGGTCATTTTTTTCTGATAAGTGGTCAAAAATTTCTATAAAAATGGTCAAAAATTTCTGATAAAATGGTTAAAATTTTCTATAAAAATGGTCAAAAATTTCTATACTTTTGGTTATAAATTTCTGGACGAGACCAGTTAATTATTTTGTTTTAACTTTCATAATATTATGAAAGGAGGAATGATAAGTCTAATGGAAATTAAAAAAAATTCTCGACAAATGCCATCTGCTTCAATGATTGTTCGTGAAAAAGATTATTGTGATTTATTATATGCTTGGCTTCAATGTAATTCAGAACGAGAAAATGTAATGAGTACTCAACGTAGAATTGAAAAAAAGAAAATAAAATGGGCAGCTATTGAAAGAGATTTTACAAGAACATTAACTGATGGCTCTGTTGAAAAAGTAATGTCAAGAAAAACTATTGCGAAGTATTTTAATCATTTAATGGACAAAGGTTTAATATCTGAAGGAGAAGATGATTATTATTATTTAACGGTTTTAGATGCTTCTGAAGCGAATTTAATTGAATGTATTACTTTATCAAAGTTAATGAATGTATTATAGAAGAATAGTATTAGTATTTATATTTATTTATTTAATAGATATTGTGCGAATGGATATTAGCCATTTATAGCTACAATAAAATAGATTAAAGATTTTATTGGAATTGCTACTTCAACAACTTCAAATAATATTGTTATTGATGATACTATTGATATATTAAAAAGACTTGGTTTATTAGAAGTAAAGTTGATTACTGGGGAGGATAATAAAACTTATTTAGAGTTTTAGTGGGTAAAAAACGAACTCCCAAAAAATTAAGTGGGAAAAGTGGTCAAAATTTTCTGATGAAAGTGGTCAAATTTTTCTGATAAGTGGTCAAAATTTTCTATAAAGTGGTCAAATTTTAGAAACCATATAAATAGTAATAGGCAATAGGATTTATAAATAGAGAGGGGTCAAGATTAAACATTGTCGCTCGCTACGCTCGCTCTCAATGTTTAATCTTTCCTTACAGAATATGAATGATATAAAGAAGGGATAGAAGCATGATATTGATAGATGAAAATAAATTGACAAATGGATGTATAGAATTGATAGCAAATTGTTATGGAATAGAAGTGGTATATGTTAATGATAAATAGTATAAAGATGAAATTGAAAAAATAATAGAAACATTTAGAGTAAAAGGAGAGTAAAACGTCAATGAGTAATCCAATGATAGGAAAGATAGTAAGGCTTGCAGTAGGGACAAGAGAAAGTTTATATAAGTTAAACAAGAATCTTATAGAAGTAGAAATGTATATAGATGGAGAAAGTGGAACTCTTTATGTAGTTCCTAAAGAGGATAGGGAGTTATAGAGAGGAAGTCTACCTTTAAAAGATACAAGGGAACCTTTTGAAAATCTCATTTGAAAATTCAAATAAAAAATGTTATTATATTTATATAAAGGAAATGAAATGAAAAATCATTTGAAAACGAGGAACATTTTATGAAACGAATTGGAAAATATCAGAATAGAATTTGTTATGAATTGACAAAGGAAGAGTTCTTTAACGGCAAGTGCTATGAGAATGATAAGGATATTTTTATCCTTCATGAGGATGGTCTTATGATTCTTAATAATAGAGCATTCGCTCGATATGATGGTCATAGTGTTGATGAGTTTAGAGATCCCTATGACTACTATGTGCCGAATAAGGCTAAAGCGCAGGCTGAAGCGCAGGTTTGTTCTACTTTTGGAGATTTTAGTGAATATAGTAAGTGTGTGGATGACTTCTTTGCTAATTTGAAGGAGGTATCTGTATGAAGAAGTTTATGACTGTTGGATTCGTAGAGGATGATTGGATTTAATATGATTGTAATGTATATTAGTTATTTTGTGTGAGATAAAGCCGGCTGATTTATGTCAGTCGGCTTTATTTTTATATTAAGCATTGGAAGATAAGTATTTAAATAGAAGGAATTAGAGAAATTATAGAGGTGTTAGAATTAGGAAAAGTTTGAGAATTAGAGAGAATTGAATAAAATTAAATAAAAATGGTGGAAATGTTGAGATTGGGAGAGTGTGGTGGCCCGATCGGTGCCAGACACCCAGCACTTTCATCGAGACCGTCACCGTTAAAAAATACCCCAGAGAGTAAAATCTCTGGGGTATTTCTCTTTTTACCAGCCCATATTCTTAAGGAAGGTGTTAATCACATCATCCGTATTCTTCTGAA
>OBLI01001612.1_pt1 | contig 21423 bp, 34 predicted proteins | sample 1519701 | NCBI WGS metagenome assembly OBLI01 (sample SAMEA3663005, study PRJEB22513) | pig gut metagenome | biome: pig gut; feature: pig-associated habitat; material: faeces | place: France | collected 2012
AGGGGGAGGGTATGTTTTTAGACCCCCCTCCGGGGTCCTTAGATCTTACAACTTCTCTCCGTTAGCGTTGATCTTAACATAAATACCAAGAATATTCATCTTGACAATCTCATCAATCGCTTCATTAATGGCTTGATTCTCCTCTTCCTCTGTAAAGTTCTCGGAACTATTACAAATTCGATCGAGATAAGCACAAGTATTATAGCCTTTGCTTGTGTCAAACGCATACCAATCATCAAAATTGGTAAAAGGATTGAAAGGATTGTCGATTGTTGTAAGCATGTATTCGCTTTCCATAACCGAAAACTCCTTTCATTACAGAAGGTCGCGAATCAAAGAGACAGAACAATCGAGTTGCTCAGCAACAGCTGCTTGTGTATACCCCTTAGCAAGAAGAGATTTAGCCATAGATTCTTTTGCAGGAGACAAACCAGAAGAAGTTCTAGGTGTAGCAAGCTTCCTTACTTGAGAACTATCTGCATTCATGAGAAGTTTAGTTAATACATTGTTGCTTATTGCCCCAGATTGAACAGCTTCCCATTCTTTGTCTGTAAATGTGACCAAAGTTTTCTTGGCTCCAGTCCTTGCTCTACCCTCATCCAGAGCTTGCCAACGAATTTTCTTTAATTTATCTTTATCATCTTTAAGCTCCGGATTGGATTGTATTTTAGCCTCTATGATGGAATTAGCAATTCCTTGAGCTTTTCTTTCTAAAGGAGCATTTTTAAGAGCTACCTGCAACTTTGCTTTCAAAGATGAAACTTCATTAGAATATGTTTTTGCTGCAGAAGGAACCCATTCTTGATTCGGAGTCTCTCTATAAGCTTTTCTAGCCATATCTCCAAGATTTTTCATCTGATTTGCATAGTTTGCATAGATAGCTTCCATTCTTGTTCCAGAAGAAAGTTCGTAAGCATCGTCGACTTTTTCCATTTTAGGGATTTGAGACCTACTAGTCTGGGTACCAACTTTAATGAAGTTCCCATCTTTATCTTTTCTATAAATATCTTTTGTTTCGCCAGTATCCCTAAATATCTTTTTACCAGCCTTATATGCTTCCAATTCATCAGGGGTCATGATTTTTGGATTGGTAATCTCTTTTCTTTTGGAAATATAAACTGGAGACTTAGCTCTAGAAATAAGAGTGCTTACTCCACCATATTTTCCATCAGGCTGTGATTGATATAGACGCTTCAGTTCATCAATTCTTTGGTCTTCGTATGATTGTTTATAATTCAGGTAATGCTTTTCGGCATCAATAACAACCATCGAATGCTTAACAGCTCTAGCTAATTCATCTTCGTTTGCTCCTTTGATAGTCATGTCAGTAATAAGATTTGAAACCATTCCCATCTCTCGACCCTTTTGTTTCGGAGTCATTCTCTTCATACCTTCATAATGAGGATATGCTTCCTTAGGATCAAAGTCTTTCAATTGTTCCAAAGGATTCATGGTCTGGATTTTTGATTCTTTAGTCGGAATAACGAGAACAGTATCGCCATCAAAGTCAGCGCCAGACAAAATTTCAGCAACTTTAGGATTTATACCTACAGCATCTCGAGCTTGCCCCATTACACTCTTTGCTTCCTTACTCTTATTATTGACAGTAAGAGTAGGGATTTCAAATTTTCCACCATGAGGAAAACGAACTAGAGCTACTTGTTCTCCATCATTATAGTTTGGGGCATATATCTCTTTATCCGATAACGATGGAATCGGAAGAATTGCATGCCAACCTTGTCTTGGAAGAGCAGCAGCCGACAAATGAACTGCATCAGAATCGCATTCATCAGCAAACGACTTAAGAAGATTCTTTTTAACAGCTGGATTCGTCACAGACATAATATCATCAAATTCAGACTTCTTTATGTCGTATGCTAAATCCAACTGCCTCTTAGCTAAAGATGGAGATTGTTTAGAAAGAAACTGAGAAGATATGGTTTTGGACCATTCTCCCCAAGATCCTTCCTCATTAACAATGTTCAAAGCAGAAAGTTGCTGCTTTCCATCTTTGTCTGTATAATGACGCTGGACCAACTTAAGTTGCTCTTCTCTCTTAAGAGATGCACCAAATGGATTGCTCGGATCACTACCCATTGGTTTGAGAACAGAATTATCTTTTGGACCAAGTTTCGGAGTTCCTTCATGCTTGTTGGTATTAAATATAATGTCAACACCATCAGGAAGCTTCTCATCTGTATACATGGCCATTCCTTTAAGATAATGACTTCCATCAACACCAATACGAACCTGAGCATATTTAGCTTGACCAAGATTTAGATCCGGAACACCACGTCGAAGCTCGATTACACCATCTTTGTCTTTTCCTCCTTGTTCGGCATAACGAACCATCACGCGATCAGCAGATATACTCTTCGGTGTTTCAGGCTTGAAATATGTTCTACCGCCATCTTCAGAGAAATCAACAATGGATCCAATATTACCACGATTCTTGACCACCTCAGAATATGTTACATCTGGACTGGCAAGAACTCGAATAGTAGTATCTTTTCCGGTTGCGATCTGTTTGACATACACATTATATGTCTTGTAGCCTTGCTGCTTGAGAACTTCGACCGAGGCGGCCATCTTTTCTTCAGATATACCAAGGTGATTATTGACGCCTCGTCCAATATCAATATATTTTTGCTCGTCCACTGCGTTCTTCAACACATCAGAAGTAGCAGTAAGAACTTTGGCCCTTTCCAAATATGATGGTTTTAGCCACTTTCGCACATTGGACTCAGTAGTCCCCATTCGCTTAGCTATAGCTACATTGGACATACCTTTCTCTTTCAACCGATAGGCCTCTGTAGCGTTGTATGACATATTTTGGGATTTAGCAATTGTCACCTTCGCTCTAAGCTGTTTTGTGTTCTTAACTCCAACAGCTTTAGCAATATCGATTTCAGACAGGCCCTTCTTTCGAAGATCATTCACTCTTCCCAGAAAATCCTGATTTCTCTGATACGGATTTTCACCAGAGCCCCACGGATATCGACCAGAATGTCGTGGAGTTCCATAGTGATACAGTTCGTCATCCATGGGTTACACCTCCTCTTCAAGAAGATTGATCTTTTTGTCAAATCGAATAATCTTATCCATAATTCTTCGAACTTCAATTGGATCATGAGGCTCTACCAAAATATCGTCATTTTGGTAAATACGATGCTCACCTTCAATTTTGTCTGGACTAAAGCCGTATTCTAGACAAAATAATGCATCATAAACATCAAGCTGATGCATGCTTGCTCGAATATCACCAGTCTTCAGATCATGGATCCTAAGGAAGTTATTCTTGAAAGAAATAGCATCAGCGGTTCCAAAGCAATTCTCAGAATAATATAGAACTTGTTCAGGAGTCATTCGATAGCTAATGGCATCATTAACATAGGCATTTAAAGTTCGTTTTCCTTTAGGAAGTCGAATGCCGAGCCTGATGCATTGGCAAGCCAACTCATGTAATTCTGTTCCTCGCTGAGTAGCACGAAAATTAGAATACACACGCTCAAGTTTCTCATCATCGTAATTGATCCAATGATATCCACTTGGCGATAGGAAGGCATGTTTACCCTCTAACTCCGAATGCTTCTTGAAGTTCATCTAAAATTTCCTCCTCATTCTCTGGATAAATAAACTTGGCAAACGACATGTCGCCAAGAAGATTTACATAATAATCCTGATTTGGCTGATGGCTAGCATCCGAAGATCTTTTACATTCAAGAGCTGCCCACATGTTTTTATATAAAATAAGAATATCGGGAAATCCTTGTCGATAGTTCGGATCATTTTTCATGATCATACAACCCGGAAACATATCTTTCAATCTTCGAATCAAATCTGACTGAAATTTGTTTTCTTTCATGTGAACACCTCCTTAACTCAAAAAAATAAGAGGAAAAGTAGACTCAAAACGTCTTACTCTTCCTCCTCTATTATAGAGCATGTAATTAGTGCGAGGGTAAAAGGCATTAAAGACTAATAACCTTCGAAATCTTGGCATTCTTAATCATCCTAGCGCACATCTTGCATGGAGATGCTCCAAATATGGAAGAACCGTTTTCTCTCCCATACAAATATAGAGTAGATCCTTCAAGTTCTTCAGCACTTGCCTGAATGATGGCATTCGCCTCAGCATGTACTGCGACACATTCTTCATATCGTTCTCCATGAGGAATATCATTCAGCTCTCGCCAGCACTGACCGACATCACAACAATTCGGCTCACCAATTGCAGCGCCATTATAACCGGTAGAAACGATTCGATCATTCTTTACGATAACCGCTCCATACTGACGACGAAGACATGTACTCCTCATTGAAACAGATCGGGCAATGCCCAGATAATAGTTATCCTTGCTAATTCGATCGACGCCCACTCTCTCATCGAAGCTAGTCATAAAACATCCTCCTTAAATATTGAATTTCTGATACAGATCTTCCGGAATCTCCTTAGAACGAAAGATCTTCATCATTGCCAGAATATGGTAGCGACGTAACGGACGAGTTCCAACGTAGATATGACTCATTTGACCAAGAGTAATTCCGAGCTTACTCGCTACATCTTCTTGAGTCATATTATGTATTGAACGGTTGGCATCAAACCACTTTTGAAATGGCTCATTTATGTACGAATATTTTGAATTCATTTTGATTTGCCTCCTCCTCAAAATGCTCAAAATAATTGGTTCATATTGTAGCGCTTCAAAAATGCAAAAATTTTCCAAAAAACTTTTTTATTTTAGTATTTTTTTCTATATAAAGTTTTAGAAAAAAAAGTGTAAAAACGTCACAAAACGCAAAAAAGTGCCAAAAAATCTAACAATATCTAGATTTTTTCTGTGACGTTTTTTTTTTTAAAATGTCACAGTGTGACGTTTTTTTGAAGCGCTACAATTTGTACATCCCCTATTTTTGGCAATTTTACCTCAAAAATCGTACATAATCTCAACTGTTTGTGACATTTTTATAAGTTGTTGTGACAGTTTTGAAAACTAAAATGTCACAGTTTTTGGCGATTTTTCGGATCAAAAAAACTACAAGTTAGTGTAAAACGTACCCAATCTACATTCGGAACTAATCGACTTACACCATCGTAATCCCCAAAATAAAAGCGAGTTTTTAGCTCATTAATCATGCCTTGCATGGCCTCTTTTCTAGCGCAAACTGTGCAATGGATACAATTCTCACAATTATGTTCATTCAGCATGATGCTCTTCCTCCTTCTCATCAATCATGTCCAGAAGTGTATACGGTGGCATTTGGCCTTCTGTCTTTGTGACTACCGCTTCTCCTTGGCTTCCTTCCACGTGCAACAGATTAACCAAAATATCCGACATCTTGTTTAGACGATCTGTAATTTCAGAAACATCCGGTTCGGACTGAATCGTGTATTCGACCTCGTCTAGACGTCTATTGACATCTTCGAAATTCGTAAGAAGCCCATTTTTCGTCATTTTTAGATCCTGCGTCAAAACCTCAATTTCTCTTGTCTGATTCTCGATCATTCTTCCTCTCTTCTCGAGTGTGGCCCCCAAACCGTGAATAAGTTTTTCGATCCCGTCTTTCCATTCCGAATTCGTACCAGCAACAAAGCCAAGCGTATAAGAAAGGATAATCAAGCAAATAGTCAATAGCACAACAGTGAAACTCATGAGTTTTTCCTCCTCTTACATTCCTTCTCAATCAAAGAAAGCCATTCTTCAAAGAAACTAACACTGCTGGGTTCATATGTTGGGCAAGTAAGCGTAATGGTCGAGCTCTCCCTTTCTCTCAAATATGCACATCTGGCCTTGAATCGGCAATCAGAGCATAGATCCGTCAATCGATTCATGTGTTTTAGCATTTTCTTCCACTACCCTTTCATTTCTCGTACGAAGATGTCTAATGTCTACACTGAACCCTATATTCGGATTCTTATGAGATAGAAATTCGCGTGTTACAAGTTCGATTGCGCACGTTTTGCACCAGTCCTTACAATTTACTGTGATTACATCGCCGTAATCGTCGAATACAGTTGTCATAGCTCGAATGTAGGTATCATCTGTAGAATCCATTGTGATAATCTTCCCACACTGATCACACTCGTTTTTATCAAGCGTTTCGACTCTTTTAATAACCCGGCACTCTTCCTCGGTCTTCCAGAACTCCATAGCTACTCCTCCTTCTTCAAAGCAAACAAACGACAAAACGGTCTTGGGATATCTTCATTTATAATCTTATCTTTGGCGGTACATTCGCAGAACGGAGGACAACACATGGACGGAGGAACAACGTGCTTATGATAAATACACCACTTACATTTCTTATGTTTCCTTCTCCACTTGTCTACTGGAGATTCTCCTGCGCCAGGATAAGTTGATTTGATCGTATCTGTGATAATTTTGACGCCTTGCTCTCCGTTTACAGGATCAGCGATATAGAAATCCTTTCCTAGAAAGTGGTCTTGAAGTTCTCCAAACGCTTTTTCATATTTATCCATGGATTCCAACCCCATTGAATAAAAATCCTATGATTAATACGGCAACGACGTATGCCGAGCTAGTAAAAAGAATGATAAGAACAGTAGCCCAAAAATCACTTAGAATATGTTCGACGATCCACATGAGGCCTAATCCAAAGGTAAAAATAAGGCAAGCAAGAAGGATAATGCATAATATCAAGCGCATGAAATAGCTCATTTTACTTCTCCTTTCTACTGCTTACGATTTCAACTTTATACCCAAGTTCCCGTTCAATTTCCTCAAGGGTCATCTTTTTCGGCTTACGTTTGATAATTTTATCAGTATAATATACCAAGCCATCGTAGGATTTCGAATTATGTAAATATACGTTTGCGACGTCGCCCTCCGTACAAAGGTGAATGGAAAGTCTTTGCAGTGCAGGATTATTTTCACAAATATACATAAGGTCCAGACGATTACCGAAGGGGAACTCAACTTGAGGAATGGTCAATTCGTGAATTCCATAGCTATCCTCGTATTCGTATACAAGTTTAAGATATCTGCTACCGTCTTGGATATAAATCTGAGCATCTTTAAGAAAACATTTATTTCTTAAATTATCCATAATTATTTCATTAGAGTCGTACATATATTCATTCCTCCTTAAAAAAGAAGAGTCCTTGTTAGGACTCCTCTTTTACCAATTTGTAAATATCATTAGGATCATCAATATTACCAAACAGCCAGCAATATGCAACCACATCCCTGAAAGTCGGATTATGACGCCCATTCAAATGCTCAGAAATAGATACTCGACTGATATGTAGTTTTTCAGCTACTTCACGAAGAGTCATTCCAGTCCGAAACAGATTTTGAGCCATCCAATCTCCGAATTTGGTTCGAGTTGTATAGGTTGCAAAGAACTTTCCGTCTGATCTCTGGATGATTTTCATAATATCATCCTCCTTTCATTATAGAGGATGTAATTTGTTCGATATTTGTCTTCGAAAAAAGAAAGAGCCTTTGTAGGCTCAATCTTTTTAGTTCAGATCTTCATTTCGCGAATTCTAATCTAGATTAAAAGAAAGAGCCCTTGTTACAGGCTCTCATCTTCGATAAGCATATAATTGTAATAAGCTAGGCAACCAGATACCAGTGAATCCCAATCTCGTTCATCGCATTCAAATTCCAAACGTCCTTTAAATTTTCCGCATATCGCATTAAATTCGATGTGTTTTTTCGTACAGACGTTCATGACATATATAAATGCGTCACGAGTATAATCCACAAGCATAAAGTTAAACCACACCACATGTTTTTTCATTATACACACCTCCCTATAAAGTAGTATGTAATTAGTGCGTTATTCCTCCTCATACCCCGTAATCAGCTCAGAATAGGGCAACTCGTCAATCCAATGGCAGAAGGTATGCCATTCGTCAAGCTTATGATCCTTACGAGATTCATAAATATTCGCCAGGACCTCGTAATTCAGCATCACCGTCCGTTTCTGGTTATAAGAACTCGGAAGAAGCTGGATCATCTGCCACCAGTAACTTTTATCTTTGGTTTCTAAATATAATTGTCTAGCTTCGTTCAACATGTCAACCATAAGATTTAATACGTCTTTAGGATTATTCGGACCGTCGTATTCATAAGTACGAATATCGCAAATACCATGTCCATCGATTAAATGCTCACAACTAAAATCGTCAATATTAAACTCCTTCGCTGCAATCTTGTGCATCGTCGAGCAAGAGTTCGCAACAGTACCAACTTTGTACGTATCGAACTCCTTCCACCAATACAGCGGAGCCGTAATTGTCACCCAAACAGGAATCATCCTACGATACTTCGCATGAACCGAACCACCATTACGAAGCCTCTTCGCAAGATCGTAGTCATTATCGCCCATAAAGAATTCGAATTTCGCAGTTTCGAGCGTCTCGTCATCCTGGATATGCGTAACGTAACTATCCATACGATCCCAACTATTCTTCGGGTTTCGCATGCCCTCCATCACGATTTCCCACTGCTCGGGGGACGGAGTGACGAACTTTTCGATTTTAAGCATTGATATTCCTCCTTAATCGTCGATCAGACACACATTACAGATATGCGTCAAATACGTTTTACCGTCGATCTTTATTTGAACGGCACCACCATTCTCGAAGCCCGTCCAGCTCGTCCAGCTGCTCACCTTACCTTCGACAATTTCCCCATTCGGTAAATATATGATGGCCCGGTCATAATGACATGTCATATCAACAAATTGTGTGTTATGGCATCCAGTACAAGATATAAGAATCATCGCCAAGAAAATGATCAGCGCAACTCGCTTTTTCATAATCATTTCTCCTTATGGCTACGAATATAATCCTTGTGCCGTTTTTTTGCTTCTTCTGCAGCCCTCATACGCATAAATTCCTCATCGACCATATAATTGTACTTCTTCTCTTGACGAATACGATCCACTTCTTTGCGATCAAGATCTCTCTGCTTTCTAAAATTCTTTTCCATTTCCTTCGCAAAACGAACCTGCTTATCCGTATCACAACGTTCAATAGTCTCGAGAATCTTCGTTGTACCTCCGAGCATTCTCTTCGTATATGCAATGCAGAATCCGACAAACATTTTATCGGGACAATCGTCCGGTTTAAGTGTGACGACAGTTTTTACCCCATCATCCCAGTTCACAACAGTCGTATTCTTTCTCTGGACAACACCAACAGTAGACGGGATAGCGGTTCGCATGGCTTCTTCCTCCTTTTTAACCTCTTCCTCGTAGATCATTTCCGCTTCTCTAAGGATTCTATCGGGAATAACATCCTTGTGCGTATCCGTATGGCATTCGCATTCATTTGTGCTGCAACAATATACGCAATAGGGGGCATCTCCAGCTGCCCCTCGAACATCAAAATCTGGCCAAGTAGGCATTTTCCCAAACGCTTCGGCGATCTTATCTACATCTACATACTTCATAAAAATATCCTCCTTTAATATTGTCCCGGCTGCTTGTTCTTTTTCCTTATTCTTTCTTGAGTGCGTTCCGACAAATAACTTTTGAAGAAAGTCGCATGATACCCATATCGAACAGCCTCCTCCTCTCTACAGGCTGCTTTCTTTTTTTCAAAGTCGATCTTCCAATTTTTGTAAGAAGAGCATTCTGCTTGACATCCGGCATAACGATTGGGGCATCCTTTGCAGGGGGAATTTGGTGTAGGACCAATCATAATACTCGACTCCTTAGTTCTTGGTATTATTCTTCTTCAGAATATCCATAATTTCTTTTCCGTTAACGAGTGCATTCAGCATTACGATAACAGATTCTCCAGTATACACATTAACGATTTTAGCTTCCTCTCCTTTTTCCTTGACACCTACCAGCATGATAGCAGCATCTTCCTTTCCTTCTGGATAAGTAACGGAAAGAATAACAGATCCCGTACACATAACTGTTCCATCGGGGGTAGTGGTCTTTTTGAAAATATCCATAAAAACTATCCTCCTATAAATTTCTTCTCGTTGAAATCTCGTTTGTTATTGAGCGCTCTTCGTATCGCCATATCAATTGGTGCGGTTGAAGATAGATGGTAATACTCCAAGTCGGTGAAAGGTGTATTAATTCGATCAATTCGTCCAGCAGCTTGAGTGGTAATGCGATACGAATAGTTTTGTGAATAGAATATAATCGTGTCTGTTGTAATGCAGTTCCATCCTTCTGCTCCAGCAGAATATTGAACCAAATATACCCACAAATCTCCTGTTGGAAGAGGATCGTGGCAATGGCCGTTCCATTCCGAAAATGGAATAGATGATTCTTCAAGCATGGTTTTTAGTAGATCCAATTCCGTGTTGAAATTGTAAAATATAATGACTTTTCGCCTTTCGAGGATCAACTCCTTCGTCTTTTCGATCCGTCGAGAATCCGTGTTTACAATTTGTCGAAGGACTAGGCATAATCCTCCAGCATCTTGGATGGGTTCATTCTTATACGGATTCCATCGAGTCTTCATGGTCGATCGATATAGATCCTTGTTATATTCTACGACAACATAGTGATGATGTTGAACCGTGTTTCTTTCACATGGCATGTCCACGAGAATTGAATCTCTAAGATGCATCAAATATCGTTCTCCGACATATCGTTCAATTTTTGGATACTTTGAGAAACGACTATAAATCGCATGCTTGTTGCAAAAATCCGTTTTATTTTTATAGAATCCGTTTGCAATAAAGACTGGAATGTAGTCCGACCACGTATCTCCTGGCGTAGCACTCAGAAGGATCCATTCATTTGTTTTGGTAATTTTCAAAAATGATTTTGTCCAAGTTCCATAACCAACTACTCGCTGCTCGTCAAATATGAAGAATGCATTTGTCACATTGACATATTTTTTGATGTTGTTCCAAGAATCGATAACAACTTGTGTATTTCGAATGCTATTCTTTCGATCGACGGACAGAAGAAAATTCGAACATTCCATATGCCACTCACCAGAATTTCGTTTCATAGCGGTGGTGATGATATAGAGGTCCTTCAAGCGAGTAGGTGGACGAAACGGTTTCAATGTTCCACCGCAAACTTTCGAAAAATAATAAGCAAGGGCGGTCCGAGATTTTCCCGAACCAACCCCGCCAACGAGAATGCACCCGTTTTTCATTCGTTTGACAGCGTCTTCTTGATGTTTATAGAGTTCAATCTCCACGAGAATCATCCAATCGAGTTACATGATATCTACCCAGAATATTCCGGTTTTCTCGAATGGCTTTTGCAGCTCCGCTGACACTTACGCCCAGTCGATTTGCCAAGTCGGTGACGGAATCAAACTCTTCTCCGGTTTCGTCGAGTCGACAGCGATAACTTTGAGGCCTTCTCCCAGGCATATTTACACCAAAAGCTTCTCGAACAAGACGATTGACTCCTCGACCGTACTGAGTGCCATTTTGATACAGATGAACTGTAGGCGTGCACTGACGACCATCTTTAGTCCTTCCTGAGTAGGTTCGTGTCACAAAGCTGTCGGTGTCGGTGTTAATGACATCCCCATGGATATTGATCGCGTAATGATCGAATCCGGGGACGCGGACCCATTCTTTGTTGTCAATATTCATTCGACCGATCCTCCTTACTTGGTGTTGCTATTCACGAGGCAGCCAAGTGCGGTGTCCGGAGTATCATAATATTTCGATTCGAAATCGTCTTCTGCGATCGTTACATACATGGTCTTACAATAAGCCTTAACGCCGGACTTTCCAGAAGGAAGATTCCAGTTATACGGACGGATCACAAGATCAACATTTGAAATTTCAGCCCAATCCAGAATATCAATACTCTCTTCATCGAGCTGAGTCTTCCCTCTCTTCGTAACCAAAATGATCTTCGGCGGAATATGATCAAAGCTCACTGCGACTTGAAGGTATCCAACAGGATCATCCTCCTCGCTCTTCGGCTTCAGCCAACGAATATTCCATCCCTCGTTCTTCAGGTTGTTAGCAGTTTCCTCATCAAAGAAAACACAGAAGTTACGACGACCGACAGGATTAAACTGTCCTTCCTTACCAGAAAAATTCTTGAAACCGATGCTCGCATTCTCAATAGTGAGGTTCTTGTCAATAGTATACATAAAAATATCCTCCTTAATCTTTTTTAGAAAGTCGTGCATTCATTCCGGACCATTCGAAAAATTCTTCCCAACAGGAAGAACAGAGATCCATAGAATATGCAGTTGTGCTTATATTTGTTTCAATCACGAGCGCCATTGGATGCTGCTTAGGCGATACTCCCTCAAAAGTATTCTTCCACATCGAATTATCCACATGCACATAGTCTCCTGGATAAGCTTTTCCGCATCGATCGCAGATTCTAGCTCTCATAGATTACCTCCCCAAAGAAATTACGTTCGTAATATCATAGCCCTTTTGACAGATCATATGATTGTTCTCTTCTTGAAAGGCCGGGCAATCAAAGCACGTAGGATATCGCTCCTCTCCACAAGGCATCAACCAAGGTGGTGTTTGCGAGGAATCTCGATGAGAAATATACGGATCATCAGAGACAAACCACTCGAAATCGCCATATTCGGAAATATCCTCTACAGCTTCATTGACCATCCCATCATAATACGATCGATCAATCTTATCCGCATAACCCAATGCCTCCACCAAATGAGATTCCAGCCATCTATAATCCTTAGCATTAGGCGCTGAATTATATTTTCCGTCCTTTTCCCTAAGAAGCAACCCGCCTCCTTCACCAGGCTTGATTGGTGTAAACTGACCAACTTTACCAACAAACTGATAATTATGGCCTTTGCCGATTTCTTCAAGAAGCTCTTCGTCTGTAAAATTCGACAGCGTCGGATTCAACTTTGGCTTAGTTTTGGCGTTCTTATGACGATTTTCATACTCCGTTTCATAGACGGATACGTCCGGAAGAGACTCGTTCATGTCTAGATACAGAGCTGTGGTAACCGACTTCGTTTCGCACATATCCTGAAAATCAATCGGTTCGTGGCTGAACAGCTTCTTGAACACATATGGCTGAGCGAATTGAGCGCCTGTGGCTGTCCATTCAAGAGGGTGTTTGGCATTCTTCTTCGGAATATAACCATACATCTCTTGGCACTTTTCGGCCGACGCGTACTTAGCAATATAGACAGCATCGTTAACTAAGCACATGCGATCGTATGTAGCCTCGTGTTCAAACGTATAGCCATACCTTAGACCGAAACCCATGACGAATGCAATAATCTCAGGTGTTGCGTCAGGGATTTTGATCGAGTCGGTCTTGATGTGAACAACCTGAAATCCTCTCTTCTGCACGGCTTCAGTCAAATCCACCATGAAAAGAGCTCCTCGCTTTGCTACGATGTTATCCTTATTTCGAGAATCGTGGAAAGCATTGTCGAATTTAGCGGAAGTCAGCCCATAGACGGAATTGATCGCAGTTTTCAGGCCATTGGCGAGATCGTCGGAAGTCATTTCACCGTTAATCACCTTCTGAATATAAGGCGTGAGCTTTCCGTCAAGCATATTATTGACTTCATCCCAGGCTTCGTGCTTAATAGATACTCGGCCATCGACAATTTCCTTGAATCGTCTCGTAAATTCAACGCCGAAAAGAACTTCTGCAATCACACTATGAGGATGCATGGAGCTGACATCAAGCAGAGCAACATTTCCATACATACCAGGTTCAGCATAGACTCGTCCACCTTCTCCAATGACTTCTCCATGATAGGTAGATACACCATTTTCGAAAGTGTAGCCTGGAAAATATGGAAGAAGACTGTGCTCGGGGCCATGTGTCTGCATCATCATCTCCGGACAGGCGTTCTGAAGGAATTCTTTCGTTTCGTCGTCCATCTGATGAACTGGCTGAGACAGATCGCGATAATTAAACGCACTCTGAGGTTTCTTATTTCCTTCAAAAATAATTGCCGTAGTGAGCGTATTCGTCGTATCGTTAACTGTCATTCCTGCCAAATCTGCTAGAATTTGACGAGCAGTCCAGTCTGCAGACAAATGGTCAAATACTGCTTCCGATGCAATTACGTCATCATCACAATATTCGGAAACCAAATGCCACTGCTCTTCCGGAACTGGTTGATCCCAAGGAAGGCCAAGCTCGTGATGCTTCAATCCGAGATCGATTTCCCACTTCTTCAAACTCTGCTTATTTCCAGCCGAAGCGAAATCGTAGATATCCGTATACGAGATATTGTAGGCTTCGCCAAAGAACACCGATTTGTCAGAATCGTGCTTACTCTTATTGACAATTTTCTTACTCAATTCGAACAGCTGTTCATTGGTATATCCCAAATATCGTGCATACAAGATATGATTATCGTATCTTCGGCAATTGAAACCAATAAGCTTCAGAGAAAATAGATCTTCGATTTGATCGGGAGTAGGGTTGATCATTCGATTGCAAGTCTTGTCTTTTCCTTTGTATTTCCAATTGACCAAAAACAAATTTGGAAAGACTTCGACATCGAAGAAAACCAACGTGTTCCTGTCACTCATGTCTGGGCCAGAGGGAATTGGATCTTCGGATTTAAAATGCATCTGATTGACCAATTTCATACAATACAAAGCATGATTAGTGCTATTTGCCGCAAAAGACAAAACCTTATTCCGAAGATCGGTTACGTCGTAATGCATTCCAGAAGAATATGCATCATCCAGAATCTTTTTGATGAAGTCGATGCTGGGCTTTGTTCCTCCGTGATACTCTTTTTCAAGATTACGTCGAATCAAAGTTCGCAAAGCCTTCTCGCTTTTTACAGCGTCGAAGTTAATCATCGTTTCTCCTTTCGTCGGTAATCCGCTATTGATGGTGGCGACAGGAATGTTATTGCATTTTGATACCTTCCTTCTTAATGAGCTATTCCCAGAATATACCTTAATCTCGATTCCATCATCGTACGTACGAGAAAGAAGCATTGGATCCCCAGGATAAAAATAATGCAAATGGATACCTGCTCCGCTTTGACTATACTCCGCGTATGTAAGAGGCCATTTGCTTGCGGCTTCCATATTCTTCTCTGGAGACTTATTTCCATTTTGATCCTTCAAATCGAAATCGATGATGATAAGATTAAGTGGCGGTTTGACGTAGTGGAGCTTATGTGTATCCAGATCAGAAAGTTTAGTTTTGACCTCATCCCATTTCTTCATGGGTTTTCCATCGATTGTGGCGTACTGAGCTGGACAGTCGGCTAGCATTTCATCGAGAAGAGATTCGGTGCAATCCATTACCAGAGCACTTGGATGATCCTCTACAGGGGGTCTAGAAGGCTCTGTAAACTTCTCTTTGATGAACTTAGAGTAATAGCTTCTCACCTGCTTTCCGTCGATCCTAGCCACGTCTGAGAACTCCTGGAAGTAGTTTTTAAGCTCTTCTCTAAACTTATGTCTTGGAAGCTTGAACTCTACGAGTGCTTCGTCGCAATATTGCTTATACACATCGTAGGCTTGCTTTAAACTAATTCCATCTTGTTCTTTGAATAAATCAAAATTAGCTTCGACGAAATTGAAAAATACATCTGTCTGAAAGATCATGTCTAACGGGCGATAAGCAGAATAATAATCCTTACCCATCTGCTGATAGACTTCCAGACAATGTTGAGCAATTGCGCCGAGCTCGAAATCGATTTGGCTCATCAGAACTTGGTATTTAGACGGAGAAACTTTGTTTCCAGAAGGCTTTACGTCAATCAGTCTTCGAATAATACCAGACTTTGCATCTGTGATTTTTACAGGTCGGTTCGTTGCCATAAACAAGAAGCAATTCGTCCTAGCCGTATAACTGGACTTATACTTCTCGTTCATAGTCATTTCTTCGTGGGAGACGATGCTATTGAGTTTTGTATTGTCTTCAATTTTCGACAAATCTCCGTCATGCTGGATTGCAACAAGTGGATTCGTTTTGAATACTTCCGTTGCAAATGCATTACTTGTTGAGGTGAGGGCCTTTGCATCGAAAGTAGTGTAGTATCCTTCAAATAGTCGTTGGATAATGTTAAGAATTGTAGATTTGCCTGCGCCAGCTTCTCCGTACAAGACGATAAATTTTTGAATATCTCTTGCATCTCCGGAGATAATTGCTCCGATTGCCCATTCGAGCTTTGCTCGCTCTTCTGGTTCGTAGAGGGTTCCAACGAGTTCGTCATAGGCGGAATAATCTCCTTTCTCTAGGGAATACGGAAGACTTCGACTTGCATAATCCTTCTTCTTTACGGGGGTATTGGCAAATATAATTCGATTATCCAATTGATGGCTATTGTCAGATACTTGTGTAACATATTTTTTGAAAGCCGTCCACGACCCAGAAGAGAACGAAGACATCCACTTTACAGTGATCGCATCGTCCGTACTCTTTTGGAGACGATCGCGATATTCGGCAAGATCTTTATCGACAAGTCTCTGAATATCGTATTCATCCGTGGACCAGAATCCCTTTTCGTCGTCCCAGATGGCATAAAATGCTTTTCCTCGAACCATTAGATCTTTCGATCGGCATACGCGGAAGTCTGGATATACTTCGATGAGACCTCTTTTAATCGTCCGATGGGTGATCTGATAAAAATCCATGAGTATATCCCCTTGTTAATTTCATTCGGTGATTTCGCTTACACTCTTCACGTCAAGTCCTCTGACAAAAGACAGAACAGATTTTACTGTATTGAGAACTTGATTGGCGGCTTCGATTGCGCTATCGATATCGTCAGCCTTCAACGTGAAGTTTATATCTCCATCTACACCATTGGTATACGACGAATTAACACAAACTAAATATTCCTTCATACTCGTTCAATCCTCCTTATTGGATAATTTTCCCTTAAATAAGCATGAAGCTGATACCAGATTTCGGTCGTCCTCTGATCTTGACGACTTTTCTTGAGTGGAAATAAACTTCCTTTACCCGATCTTGTGTATTCTCGATTTAACAATACTCGAAGAATATGGTGAACGTTGGCCTCGAAAAATGGATCATCGGCATAACGATCGTCTGTGTACTCTTCGAGTCCAAGATTTTGAATCATGCTCCAAAACCATACTGAAGTTCGATCTTCTCCTGTATCGTCTTCGAGAATATCATCCATCCGAAAAGCCAGACCAATCATCATTTCAAGTACACTACAAGGCGCGTCCATAGAAATGCTGGATCGTCTATTTTGATCCGTGTACTGTATTCTAGTGAGGAAGATCCCATCTTTTGCTCGATTCTCATCCAAAAGGATCGAAGAATAAAAAGGCTGATTATGAAGGATCTTCATCAGAATTAGATAACTATGATCCGGCTCATCGGCTTGGACAATATTGCATAACCACTGAAAATAATCAGCTTCATCTCTGTCATGTCTGGAAGCTATTCTCTGATTCACATCACTCCCTCCTTTCTTTAATTTTTATCCAAGAATATAACATTCGTATCTAGGATTTTCGTCTCCGTTGACGACATCGGACTCCATCGGTCTAACTTGCCAGAGATCTTCGTAAATCCCCTGTTCATACAGAAGACGCCAATAAGCATTGATATATCCAGCCATAATGTCTCCACATCTGGCAACTCCCGTTCGTTCGAACATGTTGCAATAACCAATCATCAAGCGTTCCTTCGTCGAATAAGGTTTAATCATTTTGATCCTCCTTAAACTTTGTAAGACCAAGCATTAAAGTTCCATTCTTTAATAAGCAGAATGGTTTTGGTTGTTGGATTTGCTAAATAAACCTCTCCATTCTTTTCTAATTCTTTTCTCCATCGTTTTGGAAGAATTCGATCTATTTCATAATATTGAAGAACGTCGATTCCTCGTTCGTCGAATAGAAACTCTTCATGTTTGTTAATCTGATGGAGAAGAATCTTCATTGTTGAATAACGAATTGCATCGGATTTAATAGTGAATTGAAGTTGAGTTGGATTCTTAGAAGAGCATCGAATTTCCGGATGGAGTTCTTTCGTAGAAAATATATAGTAGTCTGAAAAATCCTCTTCATCTGTATAGGCGTTCGATTTTGGTCGGATATAAACCTTGCAATATATCGTAATCGTTACAATGCAAAATACGATCCAACATGCGAAGATCCAGTTCATAGAATATCCTCCTTAGACAGTCCAAGAACGTCTTCAGCGTAACTTCCATAAACTCGACAAACTTCGAAATCACAAGAACGATTATGATTTCGTATATACATGATGTCGGGGTCCTCTTCTGGATTGGACGGAACAAAATCTTTTCGACCAAAAGTAGCAACAACGTCATCGATAACCTCTTCATGATCATCTGCCCAAATATGATCTTTATCATAGTAAGTAACGGTAATCTTATCATAATTCGGGTAATCCTCGTTGAAATCAATTGCGTCAATCATATGAATAGACTCCTCTTCAACGGGGCTTTCCCTTTCAGCCATATGCTTATCCAAATCAGGATCATCGAACGAATTGGCAGAATATCGAAGATCATCAATAAGCTTGTTATACTCAGTCTTTTCTTCGACAGAAACAGAAGAAGTTTTCACCTCCTTTTTCTTCTTCTCTTCCAGATGTTTCTGACGACTTTCGTAGAATTTCTCCATCTCTTCGAGATTGGTCTGATATTCCGCTTCCATTTTCTGCTTGGAATAGAAATACATACCAACTGCACCTACGATGGCACCTCCGAAAAAGAAAAGCGCTTTCTCAACAGTGGGATTCATTTTGAACCTCCTTACCAACGAATCTTCTCCGGCTTATGATTAAGGCGTTCCTTGTTTTCGATGAGATCGTAGATCACACCATCAACATTGAAGTCGAGCAGAATAGACGGCTCAGATCCATTCACAAACTGCCTGCTTCGAGTTGAATTCAGATTGAAAATACCAAAGTCGATGAAGCCATCCGTTTCGCCAATATTCTTGCTCTTATTCGGATGATTCGGAGCGAGCCAACCAACAAGCTGACCAGCCTGAGACGGCTCAAGACCAAGCTCCTCATAAACCTCATTCAGGAACACATAACCTCTGCTCCACAGCAGATCGTTGAACATATCCTGACGACCCTTCAGGAAAGTCAGATTATATTCCGGAGTATTAGAGAAATACTTCGAGCTCTCATCGAAGAAACGAGCATACTGACTTACACGAGAAAGATCCTTCTGATCGGCAACCTTAACAACTACATCCTGATTGTTTTCGTCCGTAGAAGTTTCGTTACTAGAAATACCGTAACGAATATCTTCCTCTTTTTCTTCGCCAATCGCATCACGAACACTCTTTCGATACGACGCGTAACTCGCTTCAAGTGCTTTATACGCAGCGAGCAGAGCCGCATTCCTCTTCTTCATGATGCCATGGGAACCAATGATGCAGCCAATAGACCCAACGCCAAGAAGAACATACGGTGCATACAGACCAGCAATCTTCGCGCCACCCTTGATATAGGCGATTCTCATATCATGCTGATAATCCTTCTCGGAATAAACCTCTTCGGACTTTGTCTTGTGAGCATCCTCGATCTTTTCGATCATATCACTAGTTTCATCGACGGCCGCCTCAAGCTTAAGAGTCGCCTTACAAGCACCAACAGCGGCCACAATAATGCCGCCAACACCAATTGCGATCAAAATTTCGGGGCTAGCCTTTCTGATTCGAAGACCCGTCATACCAACCGTACGGGTAATAGCATTCTTGACACCAGACAGATTCGGGATTTTCATATTCATTCCTCCTATTTAATCAAGTTGTTCGGGTGCAGGGAGATCGAGAAGATATCCGCCACCTCTTGCCGGTTTAATTTTTGCAGTGCTCAGGTTTGTCCACCCAAAATTATTATCCGGGAAATCGCAAGACACGTCGAGCATTTCACATAGATCGGCGATCGACACCTGACCGATATCGCTATCCACAATATCACACATTTGATTCAGAATAGCCTGAGCGTCACTTCTGGACTGAAGCACAATATCGTCCAAATCGATAGAACGAGCTCTAGAATATGTTTTCTGAGAGGTCTTCACATTTTGACCATAATATTTGTCGTAGTTAACGATCCGACTTGTCACTTTATAGAATGGATTATCACTTCGACTTCTTGGGCGAACTTCTCCATTCACAGCCATCTGAATTCCATCACAGAACATGTTGACAATCAGATCTTTTGCTGACGGGACGAGGACATCATCCACCAAATATCGAACGACATTACTAAAGCTCTCTCCGAAAAATGTCTCTTTAACTTTCTTGCCAAGAGGCTTTTTCCTCATGACCGCTTTGCCTTCGATGACTTTTTCATATTTAGGCTTTTGGGAGGGATCGACATTTTCTTTTGGTTGCTTGGACGAAAATGAATTTCCGGGAAGATCGACCTTGACGGTCCTTACCCCACTTGTGCCGAGACCATCGACTTTCATCGGCATTTTTCTATCTGCCATTTTGAACAAACTCCTTTCAAAAAGAAAGGTGTCATGCCTAAGCACAACACCCGACTGGATTACTCCACAGTTACTTCCGGATCTTCAGTCTTTCCGACCTCGATATGAACGTTGTCGGCGATCTGATCAACGATCTTATCCGTATACTCATCAGACTTTTCTGCAATCATGCAAGTGGCTACGAGTGCCGCCGAAGTTGCTGCAAGCTTTTTGATTGCCTTGCAATTCTTCGGAAGAATCGCGTCCAACGCGCACGACGTCAGAATGCTGAATCCAGCTCCGGTGATCAGAGATACGATCGCTTTTACAATTCCTCGATTCATAAAACATCCTCCTTAAATATAATGCGGATTTCCATCCATTATATAGCATGTTATCAGTGCGATCAATAAAAATTATTGATTGTGATGTTATATACGGTTGTCGACGCAGCTTGTTTGCATAACAGTCCACCAAGAAGACATGCAGCAATCAAACCGATTTTGATCATCGGATTAGTATTAAAAGACATCTTCTTTGCTACACTGGATTTGATTTCTTCTTTGACAGGTTCAATAACTTTTCTTGTAGCTTTACGAACGAGTCTGTCGAACATGGTTTATCTCCTTTCAAAAAAGAGAGGTGCCATGCCTAAGCACAGCACCCGTCCGTCACCGAGTTTCAATTTTCATCAGACGATTCTTCAGTGGTGTCTTCACCGCTCTGAATCTCGTACGTATCATCGTCCGAGCAATCACCATGATTCAGCAGCACCAGCAGACCAGCGAGGCCAGCCGTAACCACAGAACCGATAGCGATACCCTTCTTATGAGTCTTCACGAAATCTTTCACCTTGTCGAACATACAAAAGTCCTCCTTTAAAAATATTGAACCTTCCGGTTTCATTATAGAGTATGTAAAATGTGCGAGTTAACGATAATCATGCTTCGGACCAACTTGATAGTCCAAAACTAGACAAGGATTACCATCATCGTCCAACTGACTACTAAAAACAAAGTCAACCATATTGTCCAAATTCCATCCGACTTCTTCTCCAAATGGAACCATGGGAAGCCCGATTG
>OBLI01001614.1_pt1 | contig 21413 bp, 23 predicted proteins | sample 1519701 | NCBI WGS metagenome assembly OBLI01 (sample SAMEA3663005, study PRJEB22513) | pig gut metagenome | biome: pig gut; feature: pig-associated habitat; material: faeces | place: France | collected 2012
AAAGAGGGATATGGGGAATACTTGAACCAAAAAAGGTGACTGAATAAGTATGAAAACATATATTTTTAGTCCTTTTTTTATAAAAAACTATGTAGTTTTTTATAAATGAAATATCCCAGTAAACTGTAGGGAGTACTAAATATACTTATTAGGCATTGAATGCTATTAGGCCATTTTTCAAAAAGCTGCTGCTTCTAACATATTATATTTAAGAAAAAAAGAAAGTGAGGCAAGAAAATGGGCTATTGTTTTATGACGACGTCACCATTAAAAACAAATCAGGCAGTCCAGTACAGCTATCAGCATAATATGCGCGAAATTACCGTAAGGAACGCGGATCCATCAAGACGACATTTGAACGAAGAGGTGGTGGCGATAGATGGGGGGAAAGGCATATTGGATGTATTACATGAGAAGGAAGATTACCGGAATGCATGCAGGGACCATAAAATGCGATCCGATGCGACCAAAATGATTGAAGTCATGATGACACTTTCCCGGGAAGATGCAAAAAAAATTGATTTAGGATCCTGGAAACAAAAAAATGTGGAATGGCTTAGGGAAACATTTAACGTTTCACCGGATGGAAAGGATAACGTTGTTTCGGTAATTTATCATGCTGATGAATCCACCATACATATGCACGCATTAGTCGTCCCAATGGACGGCGATGGAGAATTCAGGGCAAGCCGGTGGACGGATAAACGTTCAGACCTAATCAGGCTCCAAAACACATACGCGGAAAAAATGAAACCACTTGGCCTTGACCGTGGGTTACGAAGATCTGTTGCAAGCCACAAAGATATACGGCGTTTTTATACAGATTTGGATAAGCGTATCTCAGTGGAGAAAAATATGGAGATTGTACCAGGGGAAACATTGGAACAATACCAAGCCCGCATGATTGACTACGTAAAAAATTTACAGGCAATAAACATGCGTGAAGTCTATGAAAAAGACAGGCAGATTACAGAATTAAAAACTGAAATGAAGGAATTTAAAAGAGGGCATTCTTTTGATGAAAAAGTGCAAATGCAAGTAAAAGCAAAGCAGCTTGAAAAAGAAAAGGAAAAATGGCAGGGATTGGAACGGACTTATGGAAGCGTAAAAAACATTGAAGAAAAAATACAAACATCGCAGCTTTTAAATGATGCACTAGTAAATTGCGAAAATACCGAGCTACGCGATTCTGTTCTTGAAAATATCAGGGTATTGATGAAACAGGAAGAAGAACGGCAAAAACGCGAAAAGCAGCTTGAAAAACAACGGAAGTTCGAGGAAGAAATTAAGAGAGGGTTTTAAATATGGACGCAAAACAAATCTATAATGATACATTGAAGCAAATTGCAGGGAAAATTGAAATGTATGGGAAAGATAGCGCAGATTACATTGAATGTCGGCGTATCTTCCACTTAACTATTTTAAATATCGTATATGCCGGGTATTTTTCATTTAAAAAAAATGAGGATGAAACCATATTGGTTACTGATGAAGGTGATGAATATCCTATAGAACCCAATTTTTTGGAAGGATATCTGACTGGGGATGAACTGGATGCACTTTATTCAAGGGCAAATGTTAAACAGGAAGAGGTAATTGAGCAATCCGAAATTGTGCCGGACCATATTGAAGTGCCGGAAATAAATGAAAAAGTAGAAAAAGTAGCTGTTGTGGAAGAATACGAGACAAAGCCATTTATCCCATACGAAGAATTACTTGTTAAACCCACAAAAGAAACTGATAAGCCAACTCCAAATGTGAACCCAGCTTCTTCCACCCTCATGGCATATGAAACAAAAAAGGATACGAAAAACGGGGAAAAAACCAGGGATAAAAAACAACCTCCTGTGGCTGAAGGGAAAATAACGGAAAAATCCAAACAAAAAGTATTCCATTATACTGTTCCGGCCGTCCCAAAAAAACAGGAGGAAAATGCCCCTGTTTCCGCAACTACCACCACTTCTAAAGCCATGGTTGGGAAATATGCGGAAGAAATTGGCAAGATGAAAAAAAGAGTTGATTCTTTTTATTATGATGAATACCAAATTATCTGTAAGGACATTAATTTCATATTGAATGTTTATCCCATAAAAAGACAAGCTGTTGCAATGCTCGGAACTATGATATTTATTACTTTGTATGATGGCAAAGAATATTTTAGGGGATATATTTCTGAAAATGAAAACAAGACAAGTATTACGTTTAATTATAATGGATTGACCATTAATGTGACCGGAAAATGGAGGAATGGCAGATTCATATCCACAGTCATGAATAGGAGCGATCCGGAAAACACGCAATATATTAAAACAGAAAAAAGACCTTTGAATGAGACGGAAAATACCCACCTCATAACAGAAATCAATAATGAAGTGATCCACGTATTCCCGGCCATGTTTGAGAACCATATCCGGCATGGTTTATGCGGTTGCTGCATTTATAATGAAACAGCAAACGAAATCTTCATTCCCACTGGTCAGTTTATTGTCGGGTGCAGTAAAAGGGAACCTATCATGTTCGAATGTTTTATCCACGGAAAAGATGCCGAAGCTATCCTGAATATTGAAGAAAGAAAATAAGCAGGAAACTTTAGGAATAAAAGAAACTAAGGCACAGGTTTAAAACCTATGCCTTTTCTTTAAAAAAATACCCTGCCTATGTAGGCAGGGGCTGTCTTTTTTCCTTTATTAGTCCTGAAGACCAGTATAAAAGAACCTTTATTCTTTATAATCATTTTAACTGATTTATATTTGTATGTCAATATGGGCATAGAAAAAACACACTAAAAAAGTGTGTTTTTTTGGATGGAGGCTGCTCAATATCCGTCAGAATCATTTTCACTTTCATCCAATATTGGGAGCTGGTCATGGAAAATGATTTCCGATATTACTGCCCTTTTGTTTTCATCCATTGGAATCTGCTGATTTAAAACAATTGAACCTATCCTGCCATTATAGGCAGCTACCTTGATATATTTTACTTCTCCCTTTGCATTTTCCTGTAAATCATAGATATAAGCAGTCTCTGAAACTTCTGTCTTTTTTGGGCGGTCTTTCGTATAATCTGCATAATATACTTTATTCCCAATTGTAAAATGTACAATACTCATGTTTTTTTTGTTCCCCATCTTTCTAACTGATAAAAATGTCTAATTTTGCGATCATCTCTTTTGCATATTTTTGAATATCGCAAAGGCACTTTTTTAATTCTTTGGTTTCCTTTTCTTTGCTCCACTGCAGCATCTTTGCAAATACTCTTGTGCCGGTTTCATCGAAGCCATAATTATTGCATACGACATAGGAAATGCCGTCAGCAACAGCCCGGCAATATGCCTTGTCCTCTGCCGGCTTCATATCTTTCATGGCACAGGCATATACAAGGTCCATCATGATCTGCATATCACTGTCCTTTGGATTTACAGTGATATCACCCGTTTTCCCATCATACTTTGTAACACTTCCGGCCTTAAATTCTGTGCCGGAGTATTTTGATAAGGCATCTACGAAAGTATCGCAGTCTTCAACATCCGAGTCAGCCTTCTTCATATAATTTGGGATGTCTGGCCCATCAGTCTGGCTGATATCAAAAACAGGGACGCTCTTATACCCGAACCTTTCTTCCTCGACTTCCTCTTCTGTCCCGTCTTCCTTTTCTATCTTTACTTTCTTTTTATATTTGCTTGGGGCAAGGATATAGATGGCTTTTTCCCCTGGTTTTACTTTCCTTCCGAATTCATTTTCCCATGTCTTGTAACCGGCCACGTATTCTGCCGTAGGGAGCTGTGACATTATCAAGATAATATTGTTGATGCTGTATTTAGAAAATGCCTTGTTGTTACAAAGCTTAAGGAATTTTTCAAAATCGCCTGATTGGAAAATTCCTTCGAGGTTCTGTTCCAGCATACCAACTAATTCTTTAGTTTTGTCTTTAGCTTTTGATTTTGATTTGGTATTGTTCATTTCTCTGGTTCTCCTTTTGTTATATTTTTATTCATTTTCAATATGTCTTTTAAAGGAGAAGAACAAAAAAAGAACCAAATCAATTAAGATTTGATTCTTTTTCTCCATTTTTATTATAGATTCAGGCTACTGCCCAAATCCCTTTACTTACATTTACGCACTGAGGCATATATTGCAGTATTTGTCTTACCTTGGCTTTCCAATTTGGATTATGTTTGCATTTTTCATGTCCATCAATTTCTGCGTATATTTCATCAAGAGATAACGTTTTTTTATTGATTTTTTGGAAAACTGCCCATACAACGTCTCTCCAAGTAGCAGTTTGGCTGTCACGAATATCAAGTTCATATTTTGTCGGTAATTGAAATTCAATCATATATGGCATGATTTTTTTCAATACCATGATATATTCATGAACTAAGGGCACAAAATTCTTAGATGAATAATTGATATTTTGCTGCTCAGAAACTGTATTATGTTGCATTTTAATGATTACCTGTTCTAACTGGCCAGGTTTAACGATATCAGTCAGTATTGAATGAAATCCATTTCTTCTAACATCTCCCATAAGAATAGCCATTGTTCCGCCATTCATCATTGACGCATAATATTTCATGACAATGTTATTAAGTGTTTGAATAAACTGTGGCCATGGCATACGTCCAAGGTCAAACTGTTTAGGGTCATATCCAAGCTGTGGAATTAATTCATCTGTATGGTCAATAATTTCACATTTATTTTTTCCATTCACTTTTGTCCATTTCTTTTCTGCTCCCCATTCTGCTCCTGCATACGGAATATGAATTTCTTCTCCATATGGTGGATGCATAAAAAGCATATCTGCATCAAAAAAATCTGCAGGTACTTCATCAGTTACGGCATTGATATTTAAAATGCCGGGACGAACCGGTATAGGATTCAAATCAGCTCCCACATATTGAATTCCCATGTCTTTGCATACATCATATCCTGTGCCGGACCCGGAAAATAATTCAGCCATTTTTGTGATATGGTACTTCCATATCATAAAAGCATGTATCCAACCGGAACAATTACCACGATATTTATTATTTCCCCAAGGACCACGATCAGGAAATGATAAAACAGAGCCATCATGTTTTTGTAATTCGTCAATAATTTCTTCTTTTCTCATCGTTACGTTTTCTCCTTTTTTCTTTGTGAATTAACATTTACAGGTTTAATATGTTCGATAACAGAAAAAAATAAAAAACTCCGGCAATGATCCGGAGTTAAATATGCTATCTTCTTTCTATTTTGGTCCTTATTTTTTCCAATGCTGTTGGTTTCCCAAGTACGTTCCAAAAGGCTTTGTAATTTTCATTAATATCTGAATCTGGAATAACGAATGCTACATATTGGAATACATTTTTATATTTAGTTTCAAGCATTTTTTTGAACATTTTAGCAACAGTCCATGGGTCGTTACCAAAGCATCCACAACCAAAAGCACCTAAATATAAATTTTGAATGCCATTTTTATACGCAACATTTAAAATAGCATCAATTCTTGATTCCATGGCTGCATTAATTTGTTGTTTTGAAAAACCGTACATTTCTTCTGCCATGGCTGCATTTGGAGCAGCACAAGTAATTACGTCATATAATCTGGTCTGGCATCCCTTTCCAAACAATATGTTTGGTGAATATAAAATCCTATCCGCATACAATTCATCAAAAGCAAGATTATTTTGGTAATATAACTTTTCAAAACGTTTATGTGAAAGTACATTATATAAAAACGAATTATGGCATAAAGATTCCTCTTGAGCCATAGCTCCATTAAGAAACCCACCACCTGGATTTACAAAATTTGCAAAATTAAGCACAGCACTGTGATATCCTTTAAATGCATATCTCCCGCCAAACAGTTCGTCAATAATTTTATTATCCACAATTTCAATTTCTGTATTCTTGGTGCCAGTTACTATTTTGTTATCAATATCAGTAGGCTCGTACAATATTGTATTCCACACACAGTCATCTATTTCATCATCATGCTTTTTACTCATTAATTCTGTATGCTGTTTTGCTTTTTCAGCAAATACAACTCTTTTGTTTATAACATTTTCCATTTTTTATTTTTACCTTTCTATCCAATTTTATTAATTTCCGATATCAGCATTCTGATGCCGGAATCAAGATTGTTTTCTTGAATAGTACGATTATTGTTTAATACCATTCGTTTAAACCATATCGTATTCAGCATTTCTATTAAATCTGTTTTTGACATTTCAGATAAGGGCAATGTACTTTCTATCGACTTTAATAGTTCTTTTCTTGTTGTGTTAGAATATATATCTCCCTCTTTTTGCGTGACATTAAGTATTTTTACTACCTGCAGTGCAGTCATTTCTTATTTCCTTTCTATGCTGGTTTTGGACTGAAAATTTTTGGGCATTGGCAGTTATTTTTTCGTTTAATTCTTTCTTTCGTTTTTCATCTTCTTTCTTCTTCTCTTCCTGTTCTATTTGTTCCTGCTGCTTTTTACATAGTATCCATTGCTCCTTATGAAGTTCTTTTTCCCTGCTTTCTCTTTTTTTCTTCAATTCTATTTCTAATTCCTCTTCTTCGGCAATGAGGTCATACGCATTCCTTTCTGAAGAAAGTTCCATGATGGAAAATATCTTGACAAGGAGAGAAAGCAGGAGAAAAATACAGGTTAAAACGAATATTATACTGCCAAATATTTTGGCTAATGAAATTAGTTCATCCATGATCCAAATCTCCTTTATTTTTCACCTATATTTAATATGTCTGTTAGGGTATGTTTTCCCATAAAAAATACACCTACTCGATTGTAGATGTATTTTACGTATGCATTATGATAAGCTAAGCAGAAAATCCTGCACAAACAAGCTCGTGCGTAAGAAAATCATTTTAATTGGCTTTCCCCATTCTCATAATTAATTATGATTCCTGGCTGGTAATTATTGGCAAAAATGAAAAAGCATATTCCTGTACCGTTATCCTCTACTGACCATGCTTCCATGTACACCCCATCGGCAACAAGGTTGTCATTTGAAAATACTGGTGTGACACGGTACAGTACATGGTTATCTGGGTGTGAATCAATATACTGTGCTACTTGCGTTTCAAAAGGAAGCATGACCTGCGTATTGAAATATCTGGTACCAGTGATTAAATTCTTTTCATTAGCATTTTCTCCGGCTAAACAAAAGGCTATTAAGTGGCACCTGTTGTAAAGATATTTACCGTCCACACAGTCATATTTCACGGTATGCCATCCGGTTGGTTTTATCATTCCGATTTCCCAACGTTCTTCAGTCGGCATTATTTCTTTGCAAATATTGGCATATGCCACACCGCAGCGTCCTAACGGGTCCAAATCAGAATAATATTCAAATGCCTGAGTATTTTGTTTTTCTTCATCCGTGAATAAAGGGATGTTGTTATTGACTATCGTGTAATCTCCTGAAACAGCATCGGCATCTATATTCGAGGTTGAATTTCCGTAATCAATATTCTGAATATTTTTTCGGATAACCCCCTTTGCCGAATTTGTGATAACATCAGTTCGTTCCTTAAAATTAGTTGAAAAATTAGAAGCTACATCAGTTGTTGAAGATGTTATATTTGAAAAATAAATCAGCGCAATCAGTATAATTATGGCGGGACCAATAATTTTCCTGCCTTTCTTAAATATTTTCCTTGTGAACATCCGCATTAATTTTTTAATAAAATAATTTTCCATAAGCTGGTCTCCTTTACTATTTTTTTAATTGTATTTCTAATGTGTGATTTTATCACGCATAATAAAAACTCGTACCATTAAAGATACGAGTTTTCTCAAAATTAATTTTAATAATTAGTTTGTACTGCCAAAGCCGCCAGTACGCGCTGCATCGGTATTTCCGGTATCAGCTACAAGATACTGAATAAACATACCCTGTGCAATACGATCGCCTTTCTTGATTACCTGTGTTTCATCACTGATATTCATGAGGAAGATTCCAATGTTTCCATCATTTGATTCGTTACTGTAATAATCAGAATCAATCCACCCAGACGTATTGGCTAACATGAATTTGCCACCCATGCTGCTTCTTACATTAAGAATCAGTCCTTCATCATCCCTCATGTACGCCTTTACATCTGTCCAAACTTTAGCGATTTTACCTGGTTCTACGGCATAATCCTTATTTGCATAAAAATCATATGCCATAGCACGTTTAGTACCTCTTGTCGGCAATGTTACTGCTCCTTCTGTTTTCCTGCAAGCATCTTTTACAATTTCAAAACCACGAATTTTTGTCAACATTTTTTTTCTCTCTTTCTTTTTTATTATACTAAATACTATATTGATATGTATGATGGTATTAAAAAACAAAATATATCATACAAATAACGAAGCTACATAATATAACATGCTTTCCTGCGTCATTCCCATTGTATTAATTGTATAGATCATATTACCGATTCGAAAACTTCCACGTTTAATATACCCATCTTCTGATTCAGCATAATACAATTCAATATCGTTCCTTCCGCGCAAAATTTGTGGCTCTTCTAAATCTGAATACCATCCAGTGACATCCATTGTGGGGTTTGTAATTATTTCCATATAGAATGAATATGAATCATCAGTGTAACATACTTTTGCTATATCATTATCAATAACACCGCTGTCAAACTTGATAGTATCGTTCATCTCTGCCTCATTTAATTTGAGGATATAATAAGGATAATCCTGTTGCAATGCATCAGCTGAATCATATGTCTTATAAAAGAAGTCTAATGAATATTCGTCTTCTGTTCGGTTATCAACCCAATCCGGATTCCTTCCTGATTTTAATTCACCTTTGCAAAGTTTAGATACCTCTGGTAATTGTTGGAATGTTTCTTCGGTTATATTTGTCTGTTGGACTTTTTCTTCCTCAGAAATACTGCTTTCTGTGCTTTCTGTAACATCCTGAATTTCTTCGGTACTGGCAACTGTGTCTTGAATTACTTCCGGTGTGGTATTTTTCCCGCAGCTTGTCAATGCCAACAACATAGATGTGATAAGTAACATTGATATGTTTTTCTTTTCCATATATTATTTTCTCCTTTTTTTTGATTGATTTATGTTCGTATTATTAATATGTATGATTTTATCAATAATAAAAAAAGGACTACCGAAGTAGTCCTTAAAGAGTTGTTAGAATGCAAAATGATTACACTGAATATTTGTAGATACCAAATCACTGTGATTAACCAGATTGATGATGATATTGTCATAATCCGGGGCAATTGTGGTATTTAAAGCATTCAAAAATGCAAGATAATTCTGCTTATCCAGCTTTTCAAGCCCATCAATAAGCAATGTCCTGAATCCGGTAGGATAAACGTTGCCATTAGCATCTGTCATCTGTCCTTCTGATAATCTGTTCAGCAGATCGCAAATGAACAGATCTGTAATAGCTTTTTCACCTGCGGAAAGTGCTGAGTATGGCATTGCGGTATTTTTTCCGGAGATTTCAACCATTGGGACAAGTCCATTGTCAAAGGTAAATGTGATATTCCAATTCGGGTATGCAGCTTTGGCACGTTCTGCAACAAGTGCGTTTAATTTTGAAAGGTATTTATCCATCATTCCCTTCATAACCTCACCCTTGTCATCGAGCCACTGGTTTAAGAAATTCCATTTGTGGTATTCCGTTTTGCACTGGTCCAGTTTAAGAAGTAATGATTTCTTTACTTCCTGGTTGTTTGCTGCAATAAGCTCAGCATTGATATTCTGCAATTTTGCCTGGATTGCTTCTGGATCAACTTTTGGAGTAGTTGGCTGCACAGGTACAACCGGAATATTCTTGTAAAGCATTTCGTACTGCTTTACCATGGAGTCCCTTTTGGCTTTTAAAATCCTTGCATCGTTAAGAATGGACATCTGGCTGCTTAAGGTGTTGATTTTGCTGTCTGCATCTGCAATCATCCCTTTAATGGCTTCCGTGTTTTTGCTTAATTCTGAAATCTGCTGGGATAATTCGTCCCTGATGGGTGTTTTGTCAGTTGTGCATAACAGTTTTTCAGACAGGGGGCAAACCTGAGTATTGAGCTTATCGATGGAAGTCTGTAACAATGAAAGCTGCTGTTCATTTAAACCCAAACTCTGATTCATCTTAGATCGGTAATCTTGCCATGATGATAAAAGGTCCTGTACCTTGCCTATTTCAGATTCGATATTTTCATCCACTTTCGTTTCCTGAATTTCATTATACATTGTCTGTAAATCGAGCATGTACTGGTTATATGAAGATACATTTGCCTCATATGTCTGCCAAGCCTGATTAATAATAGTGCAATTATTATTCTGTGCAATTAACTGTTCTTTTTCTGCCTGGACAATATCTAAAGTTCTTACCATAGACTCTGGTATCTTTGTGATCTCTCCCATATAATAACCAAGATTCTTCTTAATCATAGTTAATTCCTGTTTTGTCCTTTCCTGTAAAGCCTGAATGCTATCCTTGGTAACAGTATCCGGAAGTAAAGAGGAAAGTAAAGCAGAAGCTGCGGCTATGTCGTCTGATGTATAAGCCACTTCCTCTTCGATGCCGTATGTTTTTGCGGAATAGGACTCCTTTTTCATTGCGAGGATTTCAGCCTTTGAATAGGCCTGTGGGATATATCTGGCAATATATTCCGCCAATTCCTTTGGCTTCATCGTAGAAATATCGGCATACTTGACAATGCCATTTTTTTCTGTTACACCGCAATTTAATGAGATCCACTGTTGGACTTTCTCAAAATTACTTTTTTCCCCATCAAGTTTAAAGGAAATTCCACTTGCCGGGGTTTTTGAAAGCTGGATGGTATGGTCTGCTCCATAAACATCTGCCATAACGATGGACATTTCCGCTTTCTTCTCCCCATTTTTAATGAATGTGTCTACATTTGCAAATTTAGACTTTGTAAGCAAAGTCTCCAATATCTCCAATAAGGAAGTCTTGCCTGAACCATTGGGTCCGGTAAACACCGTAAGCTTTTCCCCCATATTAAACACATTGTTGGGGATGCCTTTTACATTCATTGTTGTAATCTGTTTGATTTTCATACCATTTTCTCCTTTTTTAAGTGATTTTTTTTACAGTACCAATATGTCCGATGCCCCAAAACAATAAAAAACAAAAAAGCCGCAAACGCTGATGAACAGCGCCGCGGCATAAATAAAATTAATCACAAAAAGCATAAAGGTCGGAGGTTTACCTTCACGCTGTAATTTTCTATACAAAAAGCGCAAAGGTCGGAGGAATCCCTTTGCGCTTAGAAAAAATCTTAACAAAAAGCGCAAAGGTGGAGGTTTCCTTTACGCTTAGAAAAATAAATCATATCTATATTAAATAGCGCAAAGGGTGTTGCCTTTATGCCAGGAAAAATATTGTTCGGAGCATAAAGGAGTTTTTTAGCCTTTATTTTTCTCCCTTATTTTTATTCATTCTTGGATATTTATAATGTGTTCCATGGGATGGCATGATAAGTTTTTTAAATGCGCATTTTACAATTTTCAGCATTTTTCACAATTTATTACCCATTTCATATTTCTATTTTGTATGTTTTTACTACTTTAGTCTTTGTTTGTTTCTTATATGCCCCCGACAGACATATTATAAATATAAGAAGCCATACGAAAGAAGGAAAGGAAGGATATATATATGGTTCTGAAATTAATGATGAAAAATTATGAAGTATTGGATTTTTCTGTAAAAGGAAACAATATTAAAAATATAGATAAAATAATTTCTATGGAGAGGATCCCTCTTATTTTAGTCAATGACATTACAGAAGAAAATCTTGAAAAGTGGTTCAGAAAACGTTCCATCCCGGACAAAAGGGAAAATTTCAATTTTTTGTATAAAGGGGAATTTGGGAAAAAATATTGGGATTTATTATTGGAAAGCCATGCCCTTAATCTTTCTGACCATTATTGGATCCAATCCTTGGACGAAAACCTTAAATGGGAGGACATCAATTACTTCAACAATCTGTTTTCCTATGACTTTGGGAATTATATGATCAATGGCAGCCTAAGCAATATAAAGCCAGATTGGAATTCCCCGGATATCTGCACCAATGGGAACAACCCGAAGGCTTGGCGGATCAAAGGCAATGAACGGTATTTGTTAAAAGGCGGCATTACAAAAGAAAATGAGGAATGCTTAAATGAAGTAATTGTATCCAGATACATATCTGCTTTACATATCCCTTATGTGTTCCCAATGGAGAGCCATCCGGCAAGGATAAAGGGGAGATTATTCTGTTGCTGCAAAAATTTTGTTTCGGACACGGTAGAGCTGGTCCCGGCCCACGCAATCGTGGAATATAAAAAAAGAGACAGAGATACGTATTTATATAACCACCTAATGGATATGTGCACAGAACTTGGAATCCCTCATGTGAAGGAATTCCTGAATGGCATGCTTATGGTTGATAGTATATTTAACCAAAAAGACAGGCATTTGGGGAACTTTGGGTTTTTAAGGGATACTGAGACCTTAAAGTTCATAGGCCCGGCACCTTTGTATGATAACGGAAACTGTTTATGGTACAATGAGGAGATATTCAATAGGGGGATGGAAATTACAGATAAATGCTCCAAGCCATTCGCCCCTTTTTTTCCGGAACAGGATAAGTACATAGATGATTACAAGATACTCCAATATATGGACTTTGAATATTTTAAACATTTAGTTTACCATTATTATCAACAGTCGGAGCTGGATCCCAAGAAAGCAAAATTGATAGTTGAAAAAGTCAGCTTACGGATGGATACTTTATCAAGGGAAGTCAGGGAAACGTATAAGGAAAAAATGAAATGCAGGGAACCAGGATATGATCTTGTGATTTAAAATAAAAAGCTCAGAATCTGAGCTTTTTTTTTAATATCATATGGAACTAAAGTATAAAATGCCGCTGACAAATTCATCATGCAGACCGGAATGGTAATAATCATTCCGGAACGAAACTACTTTATCGTTAGTTACCCCATGGCTGAGGACATCGTCTACTGCCCGTATTGTCATTTCTGAAGGGATTTTTGTTTCAATGTCCCCATTAGAAACCACTTCAAACTGGTATGGCTGGTATATGACCTCTTTTATGGTATCCGGAAAACTATCGGACCTGAGCCGGTTTAATACAACGGAGCAGACATACATCTGGGTTTCGTAAGATTGGTTCCCGCTTTCGGCATATACGAGCCTGTACAAAAGATTTTTTTCTTCATCGGACAATGTAATGGGGGATGTGTCCCTTAAACTGTCTACCTTGTCCGTAACCATTTCCAGTTCATCCTTTGGATATCCTTTTATTACATAATTTTTCTCAATTTCCCTGTAAATCCTGCCTTCATATTTTGCGTTAAGCTCATCATCTGATAAAGAAATATCCGGATTTTGAATTTCCCCTTCCAGTGGCCTAATCCCGGAAATCATTTCTTTTGCATTTTTTTGGGTTAATGCCTCTGCTTTTATTGGATTGGTGCATAAGATTGATAGGGATAATGTGCATAAGCTTATTATTGTTACGATTTTGTTTTGTATCATTGTGGTTCCTTTCTGTGTCCCTGTTATGTTCCTTCTAAAATATAACGGAACGAAATTATTTTGTAATATTTTCTTAATAATAATATGTCAGAAGCTGTAAAAACATAAAAAACTGCATCTGTATAAAGATGCAGCTTCTGTAACCCTTAAATGCCGATTATTTACACTGATATTGAATTTTAGAATCCCATATAGTATGGCTTTCTGTGAAAACTATCTTTTGCAGACTGCGGGACATTTATTAAATCTTCATATATGTCCTGCCTCTTTGGCTTTGTATTTGCCTTTAAATTTTCTTCCTGTCCTAAATCAAAATCTTCTTCCATCTCTGAAAATTTTTTCGTGTTTGTAATATAATCTTTTACTTCCTGTGGCATTCGTTTTCCCTCTTTTTATCCCTATTTGCTATTGGTTAATTTGTTGTTTATTGGCTTTCAACAGTTTGGTACAACCTGTTTTTCATTCTTTCGCCTCCTCAACGGCATTGATATAATGCTGGCCCAAAAGATTTTGCTTCATCAGGTCATAGGCGGAAACAACATTCCCGTCGTTCAATACTACGACATCCGCATTTTTTAGGTCTGATTCAAATTTTGAGAATTGTGCGTTTTCATCGTCATTTCTTTTGTCGAAATTCAAATCACCCCGGGAGATGGATCTCATCCTGCGTACCATTTCCTGTGCTAATACATGGATTACTACAAGGTTAAATTCATCCGTATGCTTCTTTAATTCATCCAACCCGTTTGGGTCAATGATATAAATCATGCCTTCCCCGGCAATTTCTTCAAATTGCTTTAATGTGGTACAATAGCGATATCCATTCCCAAACTTGTCCGCAATCAATGTGTAAGCCAGAATTTCCTCTGTGCTTAACAATCTGTTCATTGCTTTCTGTGATAAGAAATGGTGCTGCACATCCTGTTTTTCCGTTATGCGCATTGGCCGATCCGTGTAAGAGCAGATAACCGGGATGTTGAATTCTTCAGCCATCATTCTGGCCAAGGTATCTTTTCCGGCATTGCTTCTGCCTACGAAACAATAGATGGTTTTCATTTTTTTCATTTTTTCCATTTTCTCCTTCTTTTTTACATAGATTTTTGTTACAGTAAAAATATGTAAGATAGGGAGAAAAAATAAAAAAAGAACCCGGCTTTTTTGCCGGATTCCATGATTTTGTATAACTATCTTTTTTGTTTGTTTTTCTTCTTCTCCTCCCACTCTTCCATCGCATCGTAACATGCATCAATATCATCGGGGGTTCTGCTTGGGTAAGCTGTTTTGATATAAAACGGCTGCCCAAAACGGTCCCCGTTATATAAAACAATTCTGCACCGATGCATTGGGATTGGTTTACCCCTATCCGCATCCTTGACAATCGCATCCCCTATTGCTTCTTCAAAATCTGCAATTACCACCAATTCTGGAAGCAAAAGCTTTTTCCTCCAGTTTATGATTTCATCTACATTTTTCAGGAGCGTTTCTGAAATGGTTTTTAATGCAATTTCTTTCGATAAAAAACGTGAGGCTGCAACTATTGGTTCATCTTCAGTTGGTTTTGGCATATTCCAAAGTTTTGTTTGCAAATCTTTTAAATCCAAAATATGCTCTGTTAAGCAATGCCCATGCAATTCATGGCATATGTTGAATTGTGTCTCATCCAATACTGTCTCCTTTATAAAATCTTCTATCTCTCTCATTAGATCTCCTATCAGCCTGAAAGTAGGCTTTCCTAATCCAATAAAAAAGACTAACCAATATTTGATTAGTCTTCACTCTTTTTACCTGCTACAACATATGCTGTAGTCTTATATTCATTTTCCAAAGCAAACATTAATTCCTCATGTTCGCTTTCCCTTTTTGTTACATGCAATAATCCGGTATCATGTGTTAATTTCATACATTTGGCTCTTTGGACCACGTTATGGAACTTATTTCCGGACATATTTGTTAAAATGTAATATTGGTTGCCTTCTTTCTTGAACCTGAAGGGTTCCTCTTTTTTGGCCAGCAGTATTCGGATATATGGCTTAAGCTCAAGACTAATCCTGAATTTATGTTTCAATTTAACGACTCCTTTCCTGTCTATTTTAGTTACAATATTAATATGCAAGATATATCAGTAAAATAAAAAAACAGGCCATGCATCACACATACCTGTTACCTAAAAAAGAGTTGCTCTGAAAGTAGAGTCTTATGCGAAACCTATTTCGCTTGCTTCGAGAGTGAAGCCTTATCTCTTTCTATTATTATTATAACATACATAGAAGAAAAAAGAAATAACTTTTTCAAATTTTCCTTAATAAAGTTCTTTTTCTACACAATCTAACAAATAACTAATAGTTTCTCTTAAATCTTTGTCCGTCATGTTATTATAATCCAACGTCTGTGATTCTATTTCATAACCTTCAGAATCTTCTAACCGGATAGTGACTTCGTCATTCCACAATTCGGATATTAATGAAAACCCATTGATGAAACAGTATTCGTAAGGCTCTCCTATTTGGGTCATCCGCCTACAATTATTCACAAGCCGCTTTATTAGCTCGTCTATGCATATCTTTTCCATATATTTTTCTCCTTTTTCTTTGATTTTTTTTCTATAAAAAAAATATGTATGATGCGCATAATAAACAAAAATGGACCACCTCATATGAAGTAGCCCATTTCGATTTACATTGATACACGGTCTGCAATTTCTGCATTTTTTCCAGGGGAAAAACGGGTATGGATTTTTACAATTTCATTCCCGTTTTTATCTTTTAATATTTCCGCATCCGTGCCGACCCTTGTGAATGATAAGTATCCATTCATACGGTCAATCTGCGTAATATGTACAGAACCACATTTCGGACATTTGAATCCCATTTCCAATTCTTCGTAGCCACAGTCATCGCAATAAGAAAGGCTCATATTGACGCCCTCGTAGAATCCCATTTCCATTGCTCTTAAAATCAATGTTTTCATAGCAGCAATGTTGTATCCTAATGGATATTTACAATATTGAATCTTACCGCCATTGAAGTAATCCCAAAATCTTTTTTCAAGGTTCTGTTTCTGGATTGGAGTAATTTTTTCAGTAACGTGGCAATGGAAACTGTTTGATACATATTCTCTATCAGAAACATTTTTAATAATCCCGTATTTTGCTTTGAACTGAGTTACCTGAGTAGAACAAAGTTTTTCTGCCGGAGTTCCGTAAATCGCATAAAGAATATGATCTGCCTTTTTATACTCATTGATTTTATTATTGATATATTCCATCACTTCTACTGCAAATGAGCCATCCTCTACAAGAGATTTTTCATGATGTAACTGCTCTAATTCATTTAAAGCTGTAATGCCAAATGAAGCAGTGCTGTACTTCAATAATGGAGCAATATTTTCATATGACTTTAAATTACCTCCATAGAAACCACCATAACAAAATCCCAATGGATTTTTTGATGCTTTCATGTGGGAAAGGGCTTCATAGGTTCTCTTATGCATACTACGGATCATTTCGAGATAATAGTTAAGATTTTCATAAAAATCTTTTCCTTCTTTTTTAGCCTGTGCGTAAATCATTGGCAGGTTTAATGAAAATACCCCTATGTTAAATCGCCCTTCAAAAATAGGCTTATCGTTTTCATCTGCGGGTTCAAATCCGCCCCTTTCATAATAAGGACTAAGGAAGGCTCGACATCCCATAGGAGATATTACACCATCAATGCTATATCTCTTATACATTGATGCTACATAACCTTCACCGGTTAATGACAGCCAATCTGGGTACATGCATTTTGCAGAACATGCTAATCCAGCTTCAAAGACATCATTGTTAATACAGCCTTCGCTGTGTAAATTTTTATCAAACAAAAATACAATTTTAGGGAAAAGGACAGGTTTTTTATGTCCTTTTTCTCCTTGTCCACCTCTACGGGTATCTAAGCATGCAATTGCTGCCATTTTCCCCCATTTGGTTGTATCAAGTCCAATGCTAACTGTGGTGAACGGATAATCACCACGGCTACTTGCTACTGTATTTAATTTGATTTCAAGTCCCTGGAATCCTTTATACATATCCGTCTTGACATCTTCCTCTGCCTGTTTTTCAGCCATTTCTTCGGAAGCTCCTAATTTTTTATACTTTTCCAAATAAATTTGGTATGACATTTCGGCATATGGTACAAGAATTGAATCAAGCCTGGGAATTGTAAAACCTCCATATTGCTGCGAAGCCCCTATGAGGATCAGGTCCCCAATTACATCAAAGGCAACATCCAATGACTTTGGTTTGTTGTAATGAACACCATTTACAATTGATCCATGTTCAAGAACATAATCGATTCGGAATAAGCAGCAATTAAGAGGATATACGCTTCTTCCGTTTTTATCATGTGCATAGATATAGCCATCTTCCATAGCCTGTTTCTCTGCGGATGTTGGAAATGTTTCGTACCAGTAATCCTCGGCTGTGTAGTGTCCGAAAAAATTTGCTGTCGTAGAGGCTAAAGTTGAATCGGCATTTGCGTTCTGGTTTTTTTCTGCCATTACCCTGGCGTCAGTGCTGTCGGACAGCAGATCAGAACATTTCCCCATTATTTTTTCCCATCTTTTTGCCTGGCTCATCCGGAATGAATGGTAATTGGTATATGCAATACCAACATCCGGAGCGACCATTGCCAAATATTTTTCACAAAGCATATGCAGATAACTCGTGGTAATGATATTACTTTCCTGTCCTTTTAAATCTTTTTCTACCAAGACAATAAAGGCATTCTGTTCATCATCTGTTAATCCTTTACCAACTCTGGCTCTAATAGCTGATTGTTCCACAGCTTTTAATAATTTCTCAGGTTCATATTTCTCATATGTCCCGTTTTTTTTCTGTATTTTTATTTCTTCTAAATTCATTATTTTTTCTCCTTCCTTTTGAAAGACATTTTGTTTCAATAAATAATATGTATGAAAAGAAAGCCTAATAAAAAAGCGTGGCCATTTTTAGTCACGCTTTTTAACCTTACTGCTGAATTTGCTGTTTCTGTGCTTCCCTCTGCTTGAATTCGAAATCTTTTGCAATTTTCCGTCTCTTTGCCCTTACGTCGCGTTCAAATGTTTTTTTCTGTTCGGACATGTTTTCAAGTAAATCATCAAAATCTTCGAGGGAAAGGTTATAAGAATATTTTCTTAAATCTTTTAAAGTGCTCATATTGGCATTTGTCAGCCCATTTTCCTTGATAATCGGAATCGCTGATCCATTCATAACCTCTATAGAAATTGGATATGAATTAGCAAAATTACATGTAATATTACAAGAAACAACACTTGTATATCCCTGTGAATCAACCTTTCTTGCAAATGGAACTTTCATATCTTCAAGAATAGAAATTTTATCAGCACCAGATTTTTTTTTGACCAATCGCCCAGCATTTAAAAGATTAAACGCATCCTGAATAGCATTAATCTGAAGTTGATTTTTGGGATATTTGGCAACATTCTGCGCTAGGAAAGTTACCTGTGCAGCCAAATCATTGATTACCTGCTGCAAATTTCCAGCTTCTTGCGCCGACAACAACAGATTTGCAGGAGTATCTTTAAATTTTCCTGTCAGCATTGTTGTGTATGCTGCACTTAAAGGTTCTTTGTCATTTGAAGATTTATTCATCATCTGCATTACATGAAGTGCTTCCATCTTTTTATCAATCCCGGCTAATTTTGCCGGATCAAGGTTGTAATTTGCATACTGCTTCGATGCATATTCAAAAATAGTGATCTGGAATCTTGAATATTTAGAATGTACCTGCATCAAAAGCTCATCCCCACCGTTATTGCAATAATCTTTCTCACTTGGGGAACTCAGGTTATCGGACACGAATAGGCAATGGGAATTATTGTTCCTGTGCCAAAACTGTCCCGGATGACTTAATAATGGAGACACATCTGGCCGCTGAAACTGTTGCGTCTGAGCCGCGTTTGTCTGTGCACTCATCGACTGTTGATATGTATATGGTTGTGGCTGTACACCTGTGTATTGCATTGGCTGTGCAGTCTGCATATTTCCGTTATACTGAGGTGTATTCATTGCATTAAAATTATTTCCGTAATCCATATTTATTTTCTCCTTTTGCTTATTATTTTTGACATTTCTAATATGTCTTTTAAGAGGGGAAAATAAAAAATATTGCGATTACAGAAGGCTAAGCGGGAAAGTTGCCAATCTTCAGATTGTGCAGAGCAGTCAGCAGCCATGGCGTCCAAAGGGCTATCCGTGCAGGTACATTTTTCGTGACAAAAACCAGGGTGCATATGTTATATGGTTCTCCGGCAATTTTGGTGATCCCACACACATGATAAGCCAAGACAGGGTTTTCCACTTAGCTACTTATAATGAATTCTACTTTAAGAGCTTAATAATTTTCTTAGCATCTTGATTTGTAAGGCCTGTAACACAATTCACATGATAAAGATTTTTATATTCGGTAAATAAAGATAAGTCATCATCAAGGATTACATATTTCTCTGCAGGGTATCTTTTTAAATAAGCTGCTACTTCATCGCTCCTGGATTTAGATTTCCAATCTGGGGTCTTATCATATATTGTTAAATGTACTTCTGATAATTTATTGGCTAAATCCTGTATTTGTGGAGTCCATGTATTCTTATCAGTATTTTTAACAAAGCCAGTTTTCCAAGTTGATGTCAATACAATAATGGCTCCTGTTTTTTTACAAATATCACCCAATACAGAAATACTGTTTGTATCCAAGTCATAAGGCTTTGTTGACCAAGATGCCTTTGTATTTAAAACACCGTCTATATCCAAAAATATATATTTCATTAAAAACAATTCCTTTCTGTTAAAGAATATCTTCTTAATATAAGTATACATTATGTATCGGTAAACTCCTAATTTCCACATAGGGGATAGACTGTATCAATATACTTGAATACCCTTAAAACGAATCTTTATGTTCGGTATAAAACTCCATAATATATAGTTTTATATTAATGATATCTGTGAAACAAACTACTATTTATGCCTGAAAATATAAATTATATCTTTATAAGGAAATAATTTATTAATTACACGCACCACAAAAAGGCCTGTAACCAATATGTTCAAACCAACCTAATTAAAGAATATGCTTTCTTAAAATTAATTATGAGAATTTACTTCAATGAAAATTTAGCAAACCCACCAGTATAGATAAAGCTGCCATTCTCAATATGGCCATTCAATGTATCTGACAACATCATTAACACCTGACTGGCTGTGGTAGGTTCTTGATTAAATACTGCATATATAGGAACGTTTTCATCCAAATGTTTTGCTATTGCCTTAATATCACTTTGGCACAGCGTGGTTCCTGGAGTGTACCGAATATTTTTCTTTTCGTCTAAAATTGCATTTAGTAATGCTGTCAGTTCCTGCCCCATAATTGAATCTTTTGCTACTTCATCCGTTTTTTTTCCATTCATATATGCGTCTATGGTAAATTCAGCATTCAGTTTGCGGATGTTTTCATAAAACTGGTGCTCATTCTTGCTATAATATAAAAGAGCATAAGTTTCTGAAGCTGTGAGACCAAGATCAAAACCATCAAGATGCCTGTAATATTTGGATGTCCTGATCATTTTCAGTGTTTTCATAATTTCAGGTACATTGAAGTTGTATTTTTTTAACAGTCTTTTTACGTAATTTTCATCCTGTCTGGCAAGTTCAAGAAGTGGTCTCCTTCCACAAGCTGACATAGCTGCAGCTCTGAATATGTCAAATTCGGCTTTATTGACTGCTTTCTGGCTCATTCCACCTTCGGCCATTTTTTCCACAACTTCTTTCACTTTTCCTATCCCTGAAGTGCTATACTAATGTTGTAACAGAAGTGGCTAATAAGATATAATACATCTT
>OBLI01001615.1_pt1 | contig 21412 bp, 13 predicted proteins | sample 1519701 | NCBI WGS metagenome assembly OBLI01 (sample SAMEA3663005, study PRJEB22513) | pig gut metagenome | biome: pig gut; feature: pig-associated habitat; material: faeces | place: France | collected 2012
CACCGATGCCTCAGCCTGTGTCACGGCTGCGCTGCGCGCGAGGTCCGCCTTCAGCACGTCAAGCGGCGGCAGCACCGCGGCCATGGGATAAAGGGTGTCGGCGACGGCGAGCGGCTGTCCGCCGTTGAGAGCTTGAAGCGTCTGTCCGGCGGCATGGCGGTCGGCCTTGGCACGTTGCAGCTCGGCCTCAGCCACCGACGCGTTGAGCCGCACCTTGTTGAGCTCAACGATGCTGATGTCGCCATCCTTAAACTTCTTCTCATACATTGAGGCGATGTCGCGTGCCTGAGCAAGACGGCTCTCCAGTTCGCGGCACAAGCGGTTAAGATGGACCATGTTCACGAGAGCAGCATCGGCCTCGCCCATGACCCGCTGAAAGGCCACGCGGTAGGTGGCAGCCGCCGACGAGTTGGCAGACTTCGACAGGCGCGAGCGGTGACCTGTGAGCACGCCCCAGGGGAGGGTCTGCGTCACAGCCACGTTGGTGCGGTTAGGCACCCCCTTCGGACTGCCAAACATGTAAGCCACCTCTGCCTCTGGATCGGGCAAGGCATTGTCGGCGCCGTTGGCCAGGCGCGTGGCCTCAAGCGAGCTGTGGAGGGCGCGCAAAGAGGCGTTGTTGCGGGCAATGGTCTGCATCTGCGCTGTCCACACGCCAAACGTTGTCGGCTCGGCCTCCTGCGCCAATCTTTCTTTATCAGCCTCCTGCGCCGATTGTTTATCGGCCTCTTGCGCCCCCGTTGTGAGTGCGCATAGAGAGAGAGCCATGAAGAGCACACCGTTTCGTGCCCATGTTTTATGTTTCTTCATCGTTTTTCGTCTTTAACAATTCTTTGTTTTTATCTTTAACTGAACTTTCGCAAAGTTTATTATTTACATCGCGCTTCGCGCTCGTGTTATTTTTAACATTAATTATCATTAATGACCCATTAATTATCATTAATACGCGTTTCGCGCGGAAAAATTGATGTTCATTAATGTTCAATTAATGGAAATTAATGTTAAAAAAAATGCGCGAAGCGCCTGAGCACCTACGGAGCGCAAGAATGTTCAATTAATGGAAATTAATGTTTAAAAATGCGCGAAGCGCCTGAGCAGCTACGGAGCGCAAGAATGTTCAATTAATGGAAATTAATGTTTAAGAAATGCGCGAAGCGCAAAAAATAAGCTGATGCTAATCATCAATCGCCAGTTTCCTTAACCTTCAGCGGTGCCATGAGCGGCACGATGATGAGGTTGAGCAGGGTGCTGGTGAGCAGACCGCCGAGCATGACCTGCGCCATGGGGCTCTGGATCTCGTTGCCGGGCAAGCTGCTGCCGAGCGCCAAGGGAATGAGTGCGAGACCCGAGCTGAGAGCCGTCATGAGGATGGGGAGCAGACGGTCGAGCGAGCCACGCAGCACCACCTCGCGACGCGACAGACCGTGACGCGCCAGCTCGTTGTAACGGTCGACAAGCAGCATGCCACCGCGGGTGGCCATTCCGAAGAGCGAGATGAAGCCGATGATGGCAGGAATGCTCACCACGCCACCCGTCACCACAAGGGCGAGCACGCCGCCAATGAGGGCAAGGGGCAGGTTGAGGAGCACCACCACGCTCTGCTTCCACGAGCGAAACTGGAGGTAGAGCAGCAGCAAGATGACGACAATACTCACCACCGAGAGGCCGAGCAGCAGACGCGAAGCCGATGCCTCGCTCTCAAACTGTCCGCCATACTCTACGCGGTAGCCGTCGGGCAGCTTGACGTTTGTCTCTATGCTCTGCCGCAGGTCGTTGACCACGCTGCGCAGGTCGCGTCCCTGAGCGTTGGCCGAGACCACGAGCTTGCGCTGCGCGTTCTCACGGCTGATGGTGTTGGGACCGGCAGAAGAGAAGATGTCGGCAACATCGGAGAGACACACCTGTCGGCCGTCGGCTGTGTCGATGAGCATGTTGCGTATGTGGTCGATAGAGTTGATGTCTTCATCGGCCATGCGCACGGTAAGGTCGAAGGTCTTGCCGCCGTCCTGCACCTGGCTCACCACCTCGCCACCCAAGGCGGCGTTGACGTAAGCGGCAAACTGAGGCAGCGTTATGCCGTTGCTGGCGAGGAGCAGGCGGCGCGGACGGATGACGAGCTGCGGACGCTCCACCTGTTGCTCCACGTTAAGGTCAGTCACGCCGTCGATGGAGCGTGTGGCCTGTTGGATCTGCAGGCCTATTGAATGGAGCGTGGTGAGGTCTGGACCAAACACCTTGATGGCAATGCCCGCCTTGGTGCCCGAGAGCATGGCGTCGATGCGGTGAGAGATGGGCTGCCCGATCTCCACGTTCACACCGGGGAGCGTGCGCAGCTTGGAGCGTATGTCGGCCATCACCTCTTCCTTGCTCCGGTCTTTAAGTTCGAAGGGCACCTCCATCTCGCTGGTGTTCACGCCCAGCGCATGCTCGTCGAGCTCAGCACGTCCTGTCTTGCGCGCCACGTCCTTGACCTCGGGCACCTGAAGCAGCAGACGCTCTGCCTGCTCACCCATGCGGTCGCTCTCCTCGAACGACACGCCAGGGAGCGTGCTCACGTTGATGGTGAACGACCCCTCGTTGAAGGACGGCAGGAAGGAACGGCCGAGGTTGAAGAAGAGCACGAGCGTAAGAACCACCAGCACGCCTGTGGCGATGAGGATGGCACGCTTGGGACCGTCGAGCACACGCATGAGCAGCTGCTCATAGCGCACCTTCATGGCACGCACCCACCGCGGCTCCTGAGAGCCCGCCCCATGAGGGCTGTCGCCATTGAATTCTTCACTCTTCCCTCTTCCCTCTTCACTTTCAAGGCTCAAGCCATTGAATTCTTCACTCTTCACTCTTCCCTCTTCATTTTCAAGGCTCAAGCCATTGAATTCTTCACTCTTCACTCTTCCCTCTTCACTTTCAGCGCCGTCCTTAAGCAGATAAGAGCAGAGCACGGGTGTGAGCGTGAGAGCCACGACGGTAGAGGCGAAGAGTGACACGATGAAGCTCACGCCCAGAGGTGCCAACATTCGGCCTTCGAGCCCCGAGAGGAAGAACAGAGGCACGAAGCTCACCACGATGATGAGGGTGGAGTTGAGGATCGGCATGCGCACCTCGTGAGAGGCATGGAAGATCACGTCGAGCTTGCCCTGCCGTTGCTCCTTGGGCAGACGGGCGTTCTGGCGCAGCCGCTTAAACACGTTCTCAACGTCAACAATGGCATCGTCGACAAGCGAGCCGATGGCTATGGCCATGCCGCCGATGCTCATGGTGTTGATGGTGAGCCCCATGACGTGGAGCACAAGCATGGTGATGAGCAGCGAGAGCGGGATGGTGACAAGCGATATGACGGTTGTGCGGGCGTTCATGAGGAAGATGAAGAGCACGAGCACCACGAAGATGCCTCCCTCGACAAGCGACTTCTTGATGTTGGAGATGGAAGAGTCGATAAAGTTTTGCTGACGATAGAGCTGCGTGTTCACCTTCACGTCCTTGGGCAGCGCCGTCCGCATCTGCTCCACCACCTCATCGAGCTTCCCGGTGAGCTCAAGCGTGCTCGTCGACGGCTGCTTGGTGACGGTCAGCAGGACGGCAGGCTTGCCCGAGACAGAAGCCAAGCCCATCTTCGGACTCTTCACGCCCATCTCGACGTCGGCAACATCGGCAAGCACCACAGGCTGTCCCTTGGCTGTGGTTGCTACGACCGCCTGTCCGAGAAGCTCGGTGTTGGCGGTGGTGAGCACGCCGCGCACAATATACTCGTTGCCGCGCTCATAGAGCACGCCACCCGAGGCGTTGCGGTTCATGTTGCGCGTGGCATCCATGACCTGTGTGAGCGTCACACCATAATGGCGCATGCGCTCAGGATGAATACGTATCTGATATTCCATGATGTCGCCGCCCATGACCGTGACCTGAGCCACGCCACCCGTGGCGAGGAGCTGCGGACGAACGGTCCAGTCGGCGAGCGTGCGCAGGTCGCCCATGGAGGTACTGTCGGCTGTGAGGCCTATGAACATGACCTCGCCGAGGATGCTCGACTGCGGTCCGAGCGTGGGCTGCCCCACCCCTTGTGGCAAGGCATCACCGATGGTTGCCAACTTCTCCGACACAATCTGTCGGTCGCGGTAGATGTCGGTACCCCAGTCGAACTCTACCCACACCACCGAGAAGCCTGTTGTTGATGATGACCTCACGCGGCGCACGTCGGTGGCACCGTTGACGGCGGTCTCTATGGGGAAGGTCACGAGGCGTTCCACCTCTTCAGATGCCATGCCCTGTGCCTCGGTCATGACCACCACGGTTGGAGCATTGAGGTCGGGGAAGACATCAACCTCCATCTTGCACGCCGTCCAGATGCCCACGATCATGAGCAGCACGCTGAAGAACAGAATGACCGGGCGGTTGTGCAACGAAAAAGAAATTATCTTGTTTAACACGATTTCTGAATGTTTTGTTTCTATTTTTTTTAATTTCGCAAGCGAAAGAAGTTATTGGAAGTTATAGGAAGATAACTCGCTTCGCTCGTGAAGTTCTTGCTAATACAAGCGGCAAAGCCGAGCGAATGGACAAATCTCCTTGTCAACTCGTCAACTTAATGATGATGCCCCTCAGGCACCACGCTTGCGCTGGCGGCCAGACGCACCTGTGTGGCTCCGTGTGCCACCACCTTGTCGCCAGCCTTAAGACCTGAGAGGATCTCTATGCGGCGTCCGTCGGTGGCACCCGTCTTGACCTCCACGCGGCGGTAGATGTCGGCAGCGGTCTTAACATAAACAAAAAAGAGCCCTTGCGCCTCGGTCACAGCCTCAGAGGGAACCGCCAGCACGCCGTTGCGCTGCGCTCCCTGAAGATAGACCTCGGCAAAGCTGCCAGCCACGATGTCGCCGGTGTTGTTGAACTCGAAGATCACGGGCACAAAATGGTCGTCGGTGTCAGAGGCCTTGCCCTTCGACACCAGTCGCCCGCCAAGCTCCTTTATCGAATAGACACGGTTCTCGCTGTCGTAGGCCATGCGGAAGTTGGCCGTTACGATGCGCGGCAGCATGGTGTAGAAACGTTCAGGCACATCGGCGCGAAGCTGCACCCGTCGGCTCTGTGTGACGGTGGCAAGCGGCTGTCCTGCCGTCACATAGTCGCCCGGCTTGACGAGCAGGTTCTTGATGTAGCCGCCAATGGGTGTGGCAACACCACGTCGCTGTGCTGCCGACCCGAGGCTCTTGGCTGTGGCCTTGGCAGCCTCGAAGCGCTGACGCGCCTCTTCCAGCTCGCGTTGTGAGACGATGTTGTCGGCAGCCAGCTTCTTGGCACGTTCATAAGCCAGCCGTGCAGCCTTCGCCTCGCTCTGCGCCACGGCAGCAGGGTTGCCGTCGGCCATGCTCTTGGCGTCGACAACAAAGAGGGTTGTGCCAGCGCTCACGGCAGCTCCCTCGGTCATGCTCTTGCCCGTGAACGCCACGATGCCCGCCATGGTAGCTGTGACCGTGGCCTCTGCTCCCTGTGCCGGGAGCACCCGTCCGCTCACATGCACCACCTCGGCAAAGGGTGAAGGTGTGAGCGTCTGCACCGTCAGACCGCAGGCTTTGGCCTGCGCTTCGGTGAAATGGATGTCGTCGGTTTCTTCGCCGTGAGCATCGTGCTCGTCGGCTTCGTGGGCGTGATCCTCGTCGTCATGGTTTTTCTCGTTTACGGCCTCATCGCCCTCGTGGTCATGGTCGTGACCCGATGCGGCACCATGACATGAGACCATTGTCATGACCGCAAGAGCAGCCATGAGCACATTAAAATATCTGATAATCATTGTGTTTGGTCTTGTTGCTGATTTTTTAAATCGGTTCTGTTTCAAAATTTTCAAACCGTCCGGTTACAGTTTTTTTAAGACAGTAAGCTTGTACCGGGCTTTTGCTGAGCAATAACCCGATAGGAAAAAAAGTGTAATAAGAAAAAAGAAAAACTATTGAACGGTCGGTGGACCACGCCTTTTCCAATGCTTACCATGGCAGCAAGCAAGAAGCGCCACAGGAGCAGAAGCAAAGAGGGTTCTGCCTACTGACGCGTAAAGAGAAATGGCGCAACTGTTGCCCTTCCAAAAAACGCAAGGAAGAAACGGGCCGAAGCCTCCAAAGCCAACGTCAAGTAAACTGTCGCCGCCGTCAAGAATGTGAAAGGCGTGAAGCTCTTTCTGCCCCACAGGCACAAAGAGATGATGCTGGTCGAGCTTTGGGTTGTGGCAATGGTGCGTGTGTTCATCGTTCACGCGCCCGTCTTTCTGGCACAGTTTTACCGATGCACAAAACGCGCCACCATCGTGGTGATGATGGGGGAAGAGCACTAGCACAAGGAACAGAACCAACGCCAGCACCGACAGATTTTTGCGTACAGATAATTTCACATTGCAAAAATAACACTTTTATTTTGCAACTCGGTTGCAAAAGACCGCATTATAAGTTTTTTTTTAAGGTTTTCTCGCCCTATTTTGTTTTTTACAAATAATTGTCGAAAATTTAAAAACAAATTCTTTTGAGAATTTCCATTTTTATTATTAATTTTGCCGTATCGGTAAAACAGATTAGGTCTGTTTTTTGAAAAAGAACAAGACTGACAACAAGACGAGAAACATCGTTTTCAAGCCTTTAAAGCTTGACAGGCATGAACCTAAGAATATATAATTTGGAAGAATTTGCGAGCCAATATCATCTGAAGGATATATTTGGCTCGTATGCCGCACATCTCTCTGTTACGATACTTGAGAACATGGCCTTCAAAGACATGGTGACAGAACGAGCAGCGGTCGGGAATGTCTCCCCTCGCCTATCAAAACAAATAATTTTTTTATGAACATACTTGAACTTTCAAAAAAGCGTTTCTCGGCACGCAAATATACAGCCGAGCCTGTGAGCAAGGAGGATCTTGATTACATAATGGAGTGTGTGCGCATGGCATCGTCGGCAGTGAACAAACAACCGTGGAAGTTTGTCATCGTGCGCAGCGAGGAGGCTAAAGCCAAGCTGCAACTGGCCTACGACCGCGAGTGGTTCCACACGGCTCCTCTCTACATTGTGTGCTTAAAAGACAACAGCGCATGCTGGACGCGCAGCTACGACAGCAAGGCTCACGGCGACATTGATGTGGCAATAGCAACAGAGCACCTGTGTCTCGCCGCTACGGAACGCGGACTGGGCACCTGCTGGGTGTGCAACTTCGACCCTGCGGTGATGCGCGAACTGTTCCCTGAACCTAACCTTGAGGCTGTGGCCATCATTCCGCTCGGACATATTGCTCCCGACTGCCCACGAAACGAAAAGAGACGTAAGGGGATGGAGGAGATATTAAGTGAAGAGTGAAGAGTGAAAAGTGAAAAGTGAAAAGTGAAAAATCCAATTGCCCCTTTTTAAAGGTAAAAAGGTAAAAAGGTAAAAAGGTAAAAAAACAAGAAGGCAAGATGGTAAATGGGGGGAAAAAAACAAAAGGTAAAAAAGGATAAAGCCAATAAGGGAAAAACAATGGTCTTAAATGGCGGATAAACAGAATTAGGGCGGACGCAACATTATGCGTTCGCCCTAATTTTTATGTAAATAAGCCCAAAACGCCCGTTCCTACAAGACCTTTAAAGCCCAAAAGTGATGTAAGAAACATTTGAAAGTCGGCTCATTTCGGTCGGAGCGTATGTGTACCTCGGTCGGGGTACATGTGTACCTCGGTCGGGGGACGTGTGTACCTCGGTCGGGGGACGTGTGTACCTCGGTCGGAGTACGATGACCATCAAGCTTCTTTGACACGACGTTTTCAACGTTTTGACGGAACATCTATAACATGTTCGCGAAACTTTTATAACGTGTCCGCAAAACTTTCAACGTTTTGTTGCATCAACGTTTTACCTCAAACTGTGCCTTGAGATGTATGTCGGCAGATGATGAACCGACAAGCACATCGAAGAAGCCCGGCTCAACCACACGCTTCATGTCTTGGTCGATAAGCGACAACTCTTTGAAGCCAAGGGTAAACTCAACACGCTCACTCTCACCTGCATCGAGACACACCTTCTTGAAAGCACGGAGCTGGAGAGGCGGCTGCGACACCGTGGCAGCACGGTCGGAGAGATAAAGCTGCACCACCTCGTCACCACTGCGCTCGCCTGTGTTCTTAACGGTGAGCGACACGCGCACAGAGTCGGAAGAAGCGGTGAGCGGCGTAACGGTGAGGTCAGAATAAGCAAACCGGGTGTAGCTCAAACCGTAGCCGAAGGGATAGAGGGGCGTGCCCTTCTCGTCCATATAGTCGCGCTTTATGTTCTGGCTATAATAAACAGGGAGCTGTCCCACGCTGCGCGGTATACTCACCGGCAACTTGCCCGACGGGTTGACATCGCCAAACAAAATTGACGCTATGGCCTTGCCGCCCTGTTCGCCAGGATACCATGCCGTGAGCAGAGCGTTAGCCACCTCAGAGGCGCGGTTCATGAGCAGCGGACGCCCCTCAATGTAGACGATAACCAACGGCTTGCCCGTCTTGGCAACAGCCTCGATGAGCTGTTCCTGCTTGCCGAGCAACGAGAGCGTGGCACGGTCGAAACCCTCGCCACACTCCATGTCAGAGAGCGTCTTGCTCTCGTCAACGGTGGCGGCACCTGTGGCAATATACTTGGTCTTAAAATCGCGAGCACTCGATCCACCAACCACGAGCACCACAGCATCGGCACCTTCGGCGGCACGCACGGCGGCGGCGATGTCGGCAGTGGTGGTGTCACGGACAGCGCAGCCACGCTCATAGACAACCTCCATGTCGCTGCCCACCATGGCACGAACGCCATCGAGCACCGTACTGATCTCCTCACGGGCCTGCGGAGCGGTGTAGTCGCCAAGCTGGTTGTAAGGCATGTCGGCGTTAGGACCAATCACGGCGATGCGCTTCATTGAGCGGCTCAAGGGCAACACGCCATCGTTCTTCAGCAGCACGGTACCCTCAGCTGCCACCCTCTGTGCCAACAGCTTATGCTCTGCCGAACGGCACACCTCGCGGGCACGCTTGGGCTGAACATAAGGATTGTCGAAGAGGCCGAGGTTAAACTTCATGGTCAGCACATTGGCCACAGCGCGGTCGATGTCGGCCATTGTTACAAGACCCTCGTCGAGCGCCTTCTTCAGGTTGTTGCCGAAAGCCCCACCGCCGAGATCCATGTCGAGACCAGCCTTCAGAGCAAGCACAGCCGCCTCTTTGTTGTTGGCAGCAGCACCCATGCCCGCAATGCCTTCGACCGACAACAGGTCGCTGTAGACAAAGCCCTTGAAGCCCCACTCACCACGCAACATGTCGGTGAGCAAGCGGCGGTTTGAGGTACAGGGCACACCGTCAATGCTGTTGTAAGAGGTCATGACCGTTCCTGCTCCAGCCTTTACCGCCGTCTCAAAAGGCAGCAGCAACTGTGAGCGCAACAGACGTTCACCTCCATAAACCGGTCCACCGTTGTGGCCGCCCTCGGGCACACCGTAGGCAGCAAGGTGTTTCAGCGTGCAGATGACATGTTTCTTGTCGGCAGAGTTGTCGCCCTGCATGCCGCGCACCACGGCTGTGCCAAGCACCGATGTGAGCCATGGATCTTCGCCGAAGGTCTCCTCCATGCGCGACCAGCGAGGCTCACGAGCCACGTCGAGCACAGGTCCGTAGCCAATGTTTGATCCCTGTGCAGCTGCTTCAAGACCAATGGCCGAGCCCATGTCGTAAAGCAATGACGGGTTCCATGTAGAAGCCGCGTTGAGCGATGTGGGGAAGACCGTTGTGCCGATGGCCATGTGGCCGTGCGGACACTCCTCGGCAAAGAGGATAGGTATGCCGAGGCGCGTCTTCTCCACCGCATAACGTTGAAGGGCGTTGAGGGCCTTTGCCGAGAGTTCGGGGTTCAGGCCTGTCTCAAGCGTCTTCTGTGTCCATGGGTCGGCACGCAGCACAGCCCAGAACGAGCCTATGGGCGCGGCATCCATCTTCTTCTTGAAGAGCTCTGACGGCTCCACGCTGTTCTTTCCTGTCTTGGTGTACATCTCCCAGCCCAGCGGACAGACAAGCTGACCGATCTTCTCCTCCACCGTCATGCGGCTGATTAGGTCGGCCACACGCGCCTCGGTGGGTTGCGCGGCTTGCTTATAGACGGGCAGCGAAGCCTGCTTACGGTCTGCCTTGGCGGCTGACTTTTTCTGCGCCATAACGGGCACGGTGAGCAAAAGGGCAAAGCCTAACGTAATGTGTTTAATGTTCATAGAAAATATTTTTTTAATGTTTGATTTCTTTATCGTTTCGTTGCAGTCCACTAAAACACCGAGTAATCTTAGAAACAACTAAAATACACTTACTTACAAAGTTATAGGACACACCGATATAGTTTGTATCTTTGTTATTTAATGTTGTTAGTTATAGCGTTTAATGTTATTACTGCGTCCATTTCTTTTTCCGCAGTTTACATCTGTCGGCATCTATGCCACTGTAGATTTTGTTCAAGCCCCAACTGGGCTATCTCCACAGACCTAAGCAATCAAATCCATCTTTTTCGCAGTAGATTTTTGTTTGATGCAAAGGTAAAATATTTTTTTTAAAACACGAATGGTTTTTATTAAGAAAATTTTGCACGGTCTTTATTGACGTATATCAAGAAATGAACGATTACGCAAAAACATTTTTCAATTTGTCAACAAATAAACTCATTTAACCCAAATCGGTCGTTAGGGCTTGCTTGGATTTTGGATTTTTAGAAGAATGGATTTTGTTTGGCTTTTAATGAGTAATAGCGAGCTATTGCGAATTAAAAACAAGCAAAAGACAACTTATAAAAAACAAAAGACTGCAAGCAGTTATAAAATAATACAGAAAACGGCCTAACGACCGATTTGGGGTTAATTTATACAAATACAAAAAAACGAAACAAAACCGAAACAACAAGTTTTTCATCTTCAAATGTTAAAAAAAGAGACACATGGTTGAAACCCATGTGCCTCCGAAAAATAAAATTTCTTAATATCAAGCCCCTACCCTGCCACAAACTTGAAGATGAAGACAACGGCGAGCACCAGCAGGGTGATGCTAATGTCCTTAAACTTGAAGCAGCAGAGCTTCATGACCACATAGCTAAGCATGCCCAGGCAGATGCCGTCGGCAATGCTGTAACAAAGAACCATGGTGATCATTGTGATGAAGGCAGGAAACGTCTCCGTCACGTCGGTGAAGTTGATTTTCTTTACCGCGTCGAGCATGAGCACGCCCACCATGACGAGAGCGCCACTGGTAGCGGCTGCTGGGATGAGCATGAACAGCGGGGCGAGGAAGAGGGCAAGGATGAAGAGCAGGCCTGTGAACGCCGATGTCAGTCCGCTGCGACCGCCCTCGGCAATGCCCGAAGCGCTCTCCACATAGGTGGTGATGGTTGAGCTTCCGAGCATGGCACCGACGGTTGTGCCTATGGCGTCGCTGAGCATGGCCTCACGCACACGCGGAATACTTCCATCGGGACGCACCACGCCTGCCTTCTCAGCCAGACCCACGAGCGTGCCCACGGTGTCGAAGATGTTGATGATGAGCAACGAGAAGATCACGATGGCCATGTCGAGGGTGAAGAGGCCGTTGAAGTCGAACTGGCAGAAGATCGGCTCCAGCGAGTGGGGAGCCGACACGGGAAGCCATCCTTCAGGCAAGACGGTCACACCGAGCGGAATGCCGATAACGGTTGCCAGGATGATGGCAATGAAGAGCGACCCTTTGACACGACGTGCCATGAGCACACCACTCAAAAGGATGGCGATGATGCCGAGTATTGCCTCGGGGGTAAACTTGCCCAGAGCCACGAACGTGTCGGGGTTTGACACGATGATGTGGGCGTTCTTAAGACCTATGAAGGCAATGAACATGCCTATTCCTGCCGAGATGGAATGGCGCAGGTTGACAGGTATGCTGTCAAGAATTTTCTCACGAATGTTCAAGAAGGTAATAAGAACAAAGATTACGCCTTCCACAAACAAGGCAGCCAACGACTGTTGCCATGTGAGGTGCATGGCCTGACACATGGTGAACGCGAAGAACGCGTTAAGACCCATGCTCGGTGCTTGCGCAAACGGCAGCTTAGCCATGAAAGCGAGCAACAACGTTGCCACGGCTGCCGCAATGGCGGTGGCGGTGAAGAGAGCCCCTTTGTCCATTCCAGTGGTCGCGAGGATTGTCGGGTTGACGGCCAGGATGTAACACATCGTAAGGAATGTGGTGGCGCCAGCCACAAGTTCAGTTTTCACTGTCGACTTGGAAGAATCGTAACCAAGTGTTTTTTCTAAAAAAGTCATCTTGTTTTAAAAAGCATTAATCTTGGAAATAGACACGTTTCACGCGGTTGCTGATGCCCGTGAGCACCTCATAGGGAATGGTGTCGAGCACGTCGGAGAGAACGGTCACAGGGAGGTTGTCGCCAAAGATCTCTACAGAGTCGCCCTCCTTACAGTCGATGTCGGTAACGTCGATCATTGCCACATCCATGCAGATGTTGCCCACATAAGGTGCCTTCTGTCCGTTTACCAGACAATAGCAGTGGCGGTTGCCCAACTTGCGGTTCAGTCCGTCAGCATAGCCTATAGGTATGGCTGCAATTCTACTGTCGCGGTCGAGCGTTCCCTTTCTGCTGTATCCCACGGTCTCGCTTGCTGCCACGTTATGGATCTGAAGTATTGTTGTCTTCAGCGTCGACACATTGTTTATAATGTGGTTGTTGCGCGAGTCGATGCCATAGAGGCCCAGGCCCAGACGGCACATGTCCATCTGTCTCTCTGGGAAATGTTCTATGCCGGCCGAGTTGTCCATGTGTCTGATGATATGGTGCTGGAAGGCGGCCTGCAGCTCTGTGCTGCCCTTCTCGAAGAGAGCAAACTGATGAGCAGAGAACTCGTCGAAGCCATCGCTGTCGGAGCCTACAAAATGGGAGAACACCGAACGCGGTATGATGGCGTTCTGATGTTTCAGACGATCTATCAGCTCCTCCATGTCGTGCTCGGGGTCGAAGCCCAACCGGTGCATACCGGTGTCGAGCTTTATGTGTACGGGGAATCCTGTCACGCCCTCACGCTCTGCTGCCTTGACAAGAGCATCGAGCAGACGGAACGAGTAGACTTCAGGCTCAAGGTCATAGTCGAACATTGTCTTGAAGGCCGTCATCTCAGGGTTCATAATCATGATGTTTGACGTGATGCCGTTCTTGCGCAGCGTCACACCCTCGTCGGCCACGGCCACAGCCAGATAGTCGACACGGTGGTCTTGCAGCGTCTTCGCAATCTCCACAGCCCCTGCTCCATAGCCATCGGCTTTGATCATGCACACAAGCTTGGTTTCGGGTTTCATGAACGAACGATAGAAGTTGAGGTTGTCAACCACAGCGTTGAGGTTCACCTCAAGCGTGGTCTCATGCACCTTGCGCACAAGCAGCTCGGTGAGATGGTCGAAGCCAAACTGTCGTGCTCCCTTCAGCAAGATAACCTCGTCGTGCAGATGTTTGAACATCTCGCTGGCGATGAAAGCCTCAACCGTGGGGAAGAAGCGTTGCTCACCGACGTGTATGCAGTTGGCGTTTTCACAGAGGTCGGGGCCTATACCTATAAACTTCTGCACGCCACGCTCCACAGCCAGTCGTGACACCTCCGAATAAAGCTCCATTGGCTGCAGGCCCGACTGCAAGATGTCGCTAAGAATGAGTGTGCGGCGACGGTTACGGTGGTCGGGGCGGCGGTTCATAAAGTCGAGCGCAATGTCGAGCGAGTTGATGTCAGAGTTGTAGCTGTCGTTTATGAGCGTGCATCCGTGCTGTCCTTCCTTCACCTCCAGGCGCATGGCCACAGGCTCAAGCAGAGGCATGCGCTGCGCAAGCGTGTCGGCAGACAGTCCGAGATGACGAGCCACCACGGCACAGGTTATTGAGTTCATTACCGACGCATCGTCGATGAACGGTGTTTCATAGCTTGCGCTCTCACCATTATATATATAAGATATGTGTGTTGAGCTGTCACCCTTCTCCACCTTGCTCACAAAGAACGGTGCCTTGGGGTTGTGACGCGACCACGCGAGCTGCTCACCTTTGTAAGCCAACTGAGCGATGGTCTTTGTTGCCATCTCGTCGTCCATGCAGTAGATCACGCTCTTTGCATCATGGAAGAGCGTGAGCTTCTCCTTCAGCTTGTCTTCCATAGACGCAAAATTTTCCTGATGGGCAGCACCAAGACAGGTGAACACACCGATGGTGGGCTGTATGATGTCGCGCAACGCCTGCATCTCACCAGGCTTGCTTATGCCTGCTTCAAAGAGCGCCACCTCCGACTGCTCGTCAAGCAGCCACACCGAGAGCGGCACACCTATCTGTGAGTTATAGCTGCGTGGCGACCGTGTCACCACCATATCTGGCGAGAGCAGCTGCGAGAGCCATTCCTTTACAATTGTCTTTCCGTTACTGCCTGTTATGCCCACAACAGGGATCTGGAACTCATCGCGATGACGTTCTGCCAATCGCTGAAGCGCCTCACGCGAATCTACCACCTTCAAGAAGTTGGCATCGGGATAGCTTGCGCTGTAGTTGTGTGGAAGTGTCTCCACAACAAAGTTTCTCACGCCGCGACGGTAGAGATCTTCAATGTAGCTGTGTCCGTCCCTTCTTTCTGTCTTCAGCGCGAAGAACAGAGTCTCTTCAGGAAAGCAGAGCGAACGGCTGTCGGTGAGAAGGAAGCCTATTGTGGCCTCGCGGTCGCCGTAGCGTCGCGCACCAATAAGAGTGGTTACTTTTTCAATAGAATAAGTCATAATTATTTTTCTTCCATGTTTTATGCTGCAAAGGTAGTGTAATTCGAAGACAATACAAAAAAAGCTTGCTTTTTTTTATTGTTGAGATGCAACCTACCTTATTTAAAGTTAGTGCAAAATTCCGATTAAGCGAAGCAAATGAGAATTTTATTCTTAAACAACCAGCCACAAATTAAAATTATTTATGCCGAAAAACAATCAATATGTCAGAAGAAATTATTACTTTTGCCGTTCGAAACAAAGCCTTGGGTCCACAAGGCCTCTTGGATAACACGAATTATTAAAATAAAAACATAGACATTTTTAGATTACAATTATGAGAACAAGAACAGCAAATTGGTTTGAGACAGCAGTGCGCTACGAGCGTCAGATGGAAGATGGCATACAGAAGATGGTGACAGAGACATACGTTGTCGACGCATTCACATTCGGCGAGGCCGAGGAAGCTATCACCAAGGAGATGACAGCATTCGTCTCAGGCGAATTTAACGTAAAGAATATCACTCCCGCCAACTACGGCGAAATCTTCTTCAGCGACAACGCCAACGATGACAAGTGGTACAAGGCAAAGCTCACCTTCATCACTCGTGACGAAAAGACAGGCAAGGACAAGCGCAGCAACACCAACTATCTCGTGCAGGCTGGCTCTTTCAACGCTGCCGTTAAGAACGTGGAGCAGGTGATGGGCACAACGATGGTCGACTATGTCATCGCCAACATAGCAGAAACAAAGATCATGGATGTGTACGAGCATCAGGCTAAGACAAAGAAGGAGGAGGTCAACGACAAGCCCGAGTATGAGGCTGCCGAGGACGCCAAGAACGAAGAGAAGTAAAACCAACACAGGAGGACAAAAGAATGAGCACATTGAGTGACGTTGCCGCCAACCTGCAAGCCGTGCGCAACTCACTTCCTGAGGGCGTGCGACTGGTGGCGGTGAGCAAGTTTCATCCTGCCGAGTACATACGCGAGGCCTACAACGCCGGACAGCGGGTCTTCGGCGAGAGCCGCGAGCAGGAACTGGCAAAAAAGGTGGAGGAGCTGCCCAACGACATTGAGTGGCACTTCATAGGACATCTGCAAACAAACAAGGTGAAATACATCGCTCCGTATATTCACATGATTGAGGCGGTGGACTCACTAAAACTGCTGCGTGAGATAAACAAGCAGGCAGCTGCTCATGACCGCGTGATCAACGTGTTGCTGGAGCTGCACATAGCGCAAGAGGCGACCAAGTATGGTCTCTCTCCTAACGACCTCATGGCTCTGTTGGAGGGCGGCGAATGGCGCGAACTTAAGAACGTTCACATCAGTGGTCTTATGATGATGGCCTCCAACACCGATGACGAGGAGCAGATACGCCGCGAGTTCAGCGAGGGCAAGCAACTCTTCGACACGGTGAAGGCCCGTTTCTTCGCCTCCGACTCTACCTTCTCACAGCGCAGCTGGGGCATGAGCCACGACTATAAGATTGCCATCGAGTGTGGGTCTAACATCGTGCGTGTGGGAACAGCCATCTTTGGAGAAAGAGTGTACTGACCCTCTGTTTTGCCTATAAAAGTTAAGGCGGACATAAGCAACATCGTTTTGCTTATGTCCGCCTTTTTTATCACAATAAGTTTTTTATCACAATAAGTTTTTTGTCACAATAAGTTTTCTATCTCAGTGTCTCTATTTCAAGTTGTCGAGAATGTAATCGCGACACTGCTCCATGAGCCATTTGGGTGTGCTGGTGGCACCGCAGATGCCCACTGTCTTCAAGCCCTTGACCCATGAAAGGTCTATCTCGCCAGGCTGCTCTATAAGCCTACTGTTGGGGTTCACCCTGCGACATTCGTTGAACAGCACCTTTCCGTTGCTGCTCTTGCGGCCGCACACAAACAATATGAGGTCATGACGTGAGGCAAACGCACCAATGTTTGGCATGCGGTTGGCCACCTGACGGCAGATGGTGTCGAAGCTGCGGAACGTGGCTGTGGGAGCGATGTGCTCCTGAATGTAGTCGATCACGCGGTGAAAACCGTCCAAGCTTTTTGTGGTCTGCGAGTAGAGGTAAATGTCGCGCTCGAAGTTGAGCTTCTGCTGCACATCCTCCACGTTCTCCACCACAACAGCCCGACCTTGGGTCTGACCGACAAGTCCGAGCACCTCGGCATGACCGTTCTTTCCAAAAATCACAATCTGCGCATCGGGGTTAGCATCAAACTGTCGCTTGATCCGACGTTGCAGTTGCAGCACCACCGGACAGGTAGCATCGATGATGTCGATGTTGTTTCTTTCTGCCAAAGCGTATGTTTCGGGCGGCTCACCGTGAGCACGCAGCAACACTTTCACATCGCGTAGCTTGTCCATGTCGTCATGGTTGATGGTCACCAGCCCGTTGGCATGCAGGCGTTCCACCTCCATGCCGTTGTGCACAATATCGCCAAGACAATAGAGCGTGCCACCGTTGGCAAGCTCTTCCTCAGCCTTCTTTATGGCAGTGGTCACGCCAAAGCAGAAACCGCTGCCGTTGTCTATTTCTATCTGAAGCATAATGGTCTTGTTATTGGCGGGCAACATTCACATCAATCGTCACCTTCGCGTTGTCCGGGTCGTTGGTGATCATGAGCACACGCGGTTTGGAGCGTGCGGTCTTGAGCTTGTCGGCCAACACCGTTATCTTAAGTTTTGCCTCTGCTCCCGGTTCTATGTGCGACTTGTTGAGCGACACCTGAAGCGCCGATGTGAACATGCGCAGGTTGCGTATGTCGAGCGTTGAGCGTCCCACGTTCTTGATCACGATGGTTGCCTTCAGCTTCTTCTTCGTGCCGAAAGCGGGCAGGTTGACCTCTGTGTCAGACAGCTCGATCTTTGCTGCACGCGCAAGCTGATAAGCCGAGAGTTTCTCAAAGTTGGGCAGCAGCACCGCCGACACCGTTATCTCCTTCTCACTGCCCACCTTGTCGCCGGGGAAGGCACCGAGGAACACGCTTGTCTGGTTCAGACCCATATCGGGCAACAGCTTCGAGTTGAGCGTTAGCGTAACCACGCCGCTACGTCCTGGCAGAAGCTTCGTGGGTGCGACCTCAGCACTCAAAAACTTGGGCAGGTGCATCACCTGAGGCACGATGGGCTTGTCGGTGGTGTTGTGTATCTGTATTTTCTGACGCGGCGTGTCGCCACGGTTAACATCGTCAAACTCAATGTCGTTGAGATCGGCGGCTATGGTTCCAAGCATGAACGGGAACGAACCGGCAAAGTCGACCACCTCGTCCACAACCACACCTTTCATGCGCAGCTCCAACGGCTCGTCATCGCCATCGGTGTAGAGCGCAACAAACTTATTGAAATGTCCCATGGTCATGCCGTCATAGGTCACCTTCACGGCAAAGGTCTCTCCATCCACTATTGGGTCGGTGGGATATTCAACCTCTGTACAGCCGCAACTCTTCTTCACGTTCTTTATAACAACGCTCTTTCCACTCTTGTTGGTGATCTCAAAGTCGGCAGTGGTTGGCGACTGGTAAGCCACCTGTCCACAGTCGATTGTGGTGTTTGCGACCTTCAGGTTCTGCGCCCAAAGAGCGGCTGGCACAAACATGAGCGATGCCAATAATATCTTGATTGTTTTCATCTTATCCTTGTTTTTAATTATTATATTCTCAAAACTAACGTTATGCAAATATATCACATTATGCTGACATAAGCAAGTTTTTTAAGGATAATAAACATTGGCAAGGCTTTATCAATGGTTCATAAAGCGCCAACCGATGCCAAGCATCAGGTTGTTGGGCGTCTTGAAGTCGACAAGACTGTAGCCTATGTGTAACATGGCGCGTCGGGTGACATGTATCTTCAGCGCAAGCACCTCATACACGCCACGAAAGTCGTTGCGGTTGCCAAGCAGGTATGTTCCCACGCCAAAGTTGATGCTGAAATAAGGCATGGCAAACTCGCCGCGTGCAGAAAGTCCCAAGGCCGCCTGTCGCGAAAACTTATGCTTCACATTGTCCTCAGACAAGTCGTCCTCCTGCCGTCCTGCCGAACGGTCATACACGCCATCGAGCGAGGCGCCGAGGCTGAGCCACGGATTGAGACGATACATGGGGTTGACGTTAAAGCCCATCACGGCATGCACGCCAGGCACCAGATAGCTGTCGCCATCAAAATAATAGACGCCATGCTTCCATGCGCCATAGAGCACCACATCGGTGTATAAGCCGCGACAAGCAGTGGCTTTCTCTCGCTGCACCTTTTGCGCTGGCGGCAGCTCACGGTTCACATAATAGGCCAGTCCCAAGCGTATTCCGCCCGTGTTCAAGCCCATGTTTGGGTATGCCGTGTTGCCGTTGGAGAAATGGCTCAACGACACGCCGGCATTAAAGTCGAGATGCCGCGAGAGCATCCACCTTATATAAAAGTCGACATCGAGATAGGCCGTTATCTTAGAGCCTATGACCTTGTTCTCGGGGTTCGTCTCTTCATCAAAAGCGTTCCATCCAAACGCCATACCGAGGTTCCACTCATAGTTGAGCGACAGCCTCCTCGACAGGTTCACGACGGGCGCTCCCTGAAACAAGAACACAGAGATGGGGTTTGAGAGCCAGCGGTTAAACTCGTGCCTTGCCACGCCCACGCCTTGGTATGCACCGTGATGGATGGATCCAGGGCGCACCTCGTCACGATTCATGAATGCATATTTCAGCGTGAAGGTCATGTCATGATTCATCGTGCGCGTCTCGTCATTGCCTCCACGCAAAAACTCGTTGGTATGGAAGATGGTGGATGGCACGGCATCGAAGGCTATGCGATGCGCTACCGTGCTGACGCTGTCCACCCACACCGAGTCGGGCTCCTGCGCAGCGGCAGGAGCAACGGTGAGGAGGGACAGCGTAAAAGCAATGTTGCGTAGCTTGTTCATAAAGATGCGCAGGTTACACGTCAGCATCGGTAAGACAGAAGTCGAGCGCATCGGTGATGGCCTTACGATCAAGGTGCTGACCAATGAACACAAGCTTCTGCACTCGGTCACCGTAACGCTCATCCCAGTCGGCCTCAAGGGCAGGGTTCTGCTTCTTAAAGTCGCGCAGCTCGTCAGCAGGCATCGTGGCATACCACATGCCCGCACTCTTCAGACCCTTCTGATTGCCTGCCTGCTCAAAGAGGAAGCAATTGTCAGGATCATCCTTAAACCAGCACAAGCCCTTGCAACGAATGACACCTTTTGGCCATTTGCGTGCCACGAAATCGTCAAAATAGTTCATGTCGAACGGACGGCGACGGCAATAGACAAACGTGCCAATGCCATATTCTTCAACCTCGCCACCCTCATGGTCGTGATGATGATGGTGGTGATGACAACAATGGTCGTCATGTTCGTGCTCATGCTCATGTTCATGCTCATGTTCGTGCTCGTGCTCATGCTCGTGCTCATGCTCGTGCTCATGCTCGTGTTCATGCTCATGCTCATGTTCGTGCTCATGCTCGTGCTCCTCATGCTCCTCATGAGGTTTCTCCAGCTCTTCTATCCATGCTGCCGATGTGGCCACCTCGTTAAAAACAAACTTATGGGTGTTGAGCAGACGCTCGAGGTCTACGTTTCCATAGTCGCAAGAGATAATCTCTGCTTTAGGCTGGATAGCGCGAATGATCTTGCGCACATGCAGCAGTTCGTCAGCGCTCACCTCCGATGCTTTGTTCAGCAGGATGGTGTTACAAAACTCTATTTGCTGTATGACGAGGTTCTCAATGTCCTCCTCATCAATATTTTTCTTTGTGAGAGCATCGCCGCCCTCAAACTCGTCGCGCATGCGAAGGGCGTCAACAACCGTCACGATACTGTCGAGACGAGGCACGCCGTCTTTTATATATTGCGGACCGAGCATCGGGAACGAGCAGATGGTCTGTGCTATAGGTGCAGGCTCACAGATGCCGCTCGCCTCGATTACGATATAATCGAAACGTTTCATGGCAACGATATCGTGAAGTTGCTCCACAAGATCCATCTTCAGTGTGCAGCAGATACATCCGTTCTGCAAAGCCACAAGGCTATCGTCCTTCTGGTTCACGACGCCACCTTGCTGAATGAGGTCTGCATCGATATTAACCTCTCCTATGTCGTTCACAATGACGGCAAACTTAATGCCTTTCTCGTTTGTGAGAATGCGGTTGAGCAATGTTGTCTTGCCGCTGCCTAAATAACCCGTAAGCAGCAAAACGGGAACATCTTTCATCATGTCCATTGTTTTGTCTCTCCTTATTTTTTTGTCTCGCATGTCTAAACACGCATAGTTTTTATAATCCGTGCAAAAATAATAAAAAAGTGAGAAACAGAAGAGGTTTTAAAGGTAAAAAAGTAAAAAGGTAAAAAGGTAAAAAAAGCTGACGCCTTGGGAAGAGGGAAGAATGAAGAATGAAGAGTGAAGAGTGAAGAATGAAGAGTGAAGAATTCAATTGTCATTTTGTAAAAGAGAAAAAGGCTGATGCCGTAAAATGGGAAGAGTGAAGAGTGAAAAGTGAAGAGTGAAAAGTGAAGAGTGAAGAGTGAAGAATGAAGAATTCAATAGCTTTTGCTCCCCTCTCCAAAAAAGAAGATATGGAGAGGGACAATATTAGAAAAGCATTTCACTCCCCTCCA
>OBLI01001616.1_pt1 | contig 21408 bp, 30 predicted proteins | sample 1519701 | NCBI WGS metagenome assembly OBLI01 (sample SAMEA3663005, study PRJEB22513) | pig gut metagenome | biome: pig gut; feature: pig-associated habitat; material: faeces | place: France | collected 2012
CTGTAATAACATAAAGTGTATTTTCTTTAAGTTGATTATTAGATTTCAAATGTTCGTATTCATTTTGTGAAATACCAACAATAGCCTTATCATCCATTATGTTTTTGATAAAATTAATCAAGTCTTCCTGTTTTGTAATATCTCCAAAAATCTGTCCCCATTGTACCTTCTCTAAATTATCTATCATATCTTCAGAATCATAGTATGAATCTGTTGAAATAATATTCATGTAATCATATTTCTTGTCCTGGAAAACTGAGTTTGCTTCTGAAAACATAATTTTTATATGTATCTGTCCTGAAGATAATGGACTAAGAATCTGTGTATCAACCTGTAACATATTACTTGCATCTATATATGAAGTCGCATCAATCCAAGTTCGACTATCATTAGTATAAATTTGCACTTTATAATATGTTTGTGAAGTTATTTGAATCTCTTCACCTGTATCTTTATCAAAAATCTAAACATGATATTTGAAGTCTTGTCCTTTTTTAATAATTTTCATAATTGTATCGCGAAACAAATTATTTTAGAATATTTATCTGAAAAAACAAATTCAAAAAAGTATTTTGAAAAATTCTCAGAAATTAACATTCTTCTTTTTTCTGCTAATCTCCCTAATATGTATCAAGTTCTTCTCCACCGTCTTTATGTTTTATTCTGTGTATATGAATTCTGTAGTTTGCATCTATACCAAGTAAAGTTCCAGCAAATGTTAAAATTTCACCAAAAGCTGTTAAAACAGTCGGATCAATATATCCCAACGGCTTCACGAAAAAACTTAGCGTGATTAATGCAAGTCCGAATATTGTAACGAAAACTCCAAGTAAAAGTTGTATATCAAATTTTGTAAAAGATTTATTACCAAGCATCTCCTAATGTAAAGAAATATTTAAATATTTATTGAAATTTAGTCCAAATTTCCTGATAATAAAAAGAAGAAAACTAATCATCTCTAATCAGTTTTCTTCTCTAAATTTTGTAAAATATTTTCAAAATGTTTTTATCTTATTCCAGTATCCAATGTCCGAGCATAGGCGTACCAACCTGTACAAAAGTCCTTACAGAATAACTTAGTTTTGCATTTGTCCAAGGTTTACCGTCCTAATCATAAATCGGATATAAATCATCACTTGTCTTAACTGTAACAGAAGATGTTGTATCAGAGCCATTTCTCTAAATGTGAACTATTTTTACTATATGTCCATTAAAACGTCCGTCATTTCCAGGAGGGAATATAACTGTAACGTTTATTTTTGCATTAGTACTTGTAAATATTTGCGAAATAACAATAATATCGTCTTCTGGCAAAACACAAATATTTCCTGAACTTGTAACATGTCTTACGTTATATGCTCCGAAACTTCTTCCCATAGTCACATATTCGCTTGTTGCTGTTTCAAGATTATTGAACGGACCTGTTGCATGTGTAAAAGTTGTTTTATTAATTTCCCAAATACCTTTAGGATAAGATTGTGCTGCTTCACCTGTACTAGTTTTAACCAGTTCTTTAGGATTAATCATGAAACAATAATCACCGTATTTTGCCTGAAGACCTTTCTGGCCGATATAAAGACCATCTCCTCCACCAAAATTAAACGCTTGTCCGTTATAACCAATCAAGTTGTTAACTTCAGGATTTGTACTAACTAAAGTAAAATATGTATACGTAATAGGAACTACCCAGTCCTTTGCCTGAACTTTTGAATTATTGTTTAATGTATAAATTTGTCCATTATAAGCCCACCTTAGTTTCCATACTTCCCATCTGTCTACTTTAACATAAATTTGTATTCTTACTTTACATTTTGGAATTGCCTTCGTGCCAACGTTAAATGAACCTTTTGTAACATTTGTATCAGATTTAACCACCGATCCTGTTTCTTCATCAGTAAAAGTCCAAATATACTGGACCTCTTTAACAGTAAATTGAATAAAAGTTGTTGCACCATCAGGAGTCTGAACCTTTATTCTCGTCTAACCGTTATTGTCTTCATGAACAACATTAGGAGTAAATCCCATGTTATATCTATTCTAAGCTGCAAAAATATAACCAGAATTATCCCAAAGAACTTGTGTATTTGCGGGAATAGAAATAGTCTGTTTTGCATCAAAATTATCATTTACAAACATTTCTTTCTAAACACTTCCATCCTAATACATCTGCATATCCGCTCTGCTTGTCTATACTGCTTCAAAATATTGCAATGGATTTTTTATATAATCAAAGAAATCACCAATATTTTTTGAACGAATTTCTGTAGTACCTCCATCACCAACAAGTGTTAAACCGTCAGTTGCATTCTGTATAGTTAAATTACCGTTAATAGTTGTATTTCCGTTAAGCTCGATATTTCCTTTTTTGATAGAATCAATATCATCACGAATTTCACCGGTCTTTTCATCAACAGCAGCATTAATTATAACTCTGCCGTCAGAAATCTTTATATATGTATTGCTAACTTGTGCTAAAATTTCTGTTGAAGTCTGTGTTAATTGTGAACTGGTAACATAATCTCCTTCAATCCTTGTAACTGTAGACTAAATCTAATCAGCTTTCTATTCAAGTTTAGAAATATTAGTTGTATTCTCGGTAACTTTACCTGTTAAATTATCAATCTTTTCAGTATGGCTAGAAACTGTTGCAGAAATCTCATCAGCTCTCTAATCTATTTCAGACTTATTATTTGTAATAGTCGTCTGCATACTCTCCAACTTTTCATTTACAGTCCCTATATCTGTACCGATTTTCTAAATCTCTGTTGTATTACTTTCAACTTTAGCATTAATATTATCAGCTGTAACTGTAAGAGAAGCAATATCCTGCGTATTACCTACAGTCTAACTTATAAGACCTTCTAAAGCTGTAGAAAATGAATCTTGAACATCTTCAATCTTTTCTGAATTTTGTGTAACAGACGCCTGAATTGAATCTGCTCTCTAATTTAATTGTGAAATATTAGTTGTATTTTCTGTAACTTTACCTGTTAAAGTACCAATAGAACTGTTAATAGTTGCAATAGAATTTTGATTCTAAGTAACTGTTGCAGAAATCTCATCAGCTTTCTATTCAAGTTTTGAAATATTTTCTGTATTAGTCTCAACCTTACCTGATAAATTACCTAAAGAACTGTTAATAGTTTCAATAGAAGTTTTGTTATTAGAAACTGTCTGTTTAATACCGTCAATAGTTTGCTAAATTTCACTAAATTTGTTATTAGTTGATGTCTCAATATTTCCAATCTTATCAACAATATCTGTTTTACCGTCACTTGTCAAATAACTTCCCAAGAATCTGTTAAGACCTTTACTGATAACGTTTAGTCTGTGTTTTTCAAGCTAAAAATTGTTAATGCCATCATACTGAACTATTGCAGGAGCCTTAATTCCTTTATCGAGATAAGCGTTATTATATGCAGAAATAATTATTGCAGCCTGTCTTAAAGTATCTGTTCTATTACCAAGTTGAACAATCTCATCACCAATCTCAGGAAGAAAAGCACCGTCTTTAGGGGAAACTGTATCTGAATCGCTAATTTCTACAAAATTGTAAACATGTTTTACACCAGGATTTCCCTCTGAATCAGGAAAAGTCTTTTCAACTCCCTGCCCCACTCCTGAACAAACTACCCAATAATATTTGTTACTAACATTAAAACCCTGATAACTTCCATCATCATTTTTCTGTATTTGTCCTCTGTTAAACGTCTGACAAACAATCTAATCACCTTCAGCAAATTCATTAAGACTTAAATTACTCTGATTTTCAGAATCTGCACGCCAATAAAGTCTGGAAACTCCATCAACTTTTTCAACATAATCAATCTTTGCATTTGCATCTGTTATAATTATTTGTCCTTGACTTGCCCTAATCTTATCAATAATAAGCTCAAAAAACTGAGCTAATTTAGTAACTGTTAAATAATCAACTGTTATATTAGTTGCAGCCATATCATCAGTAAAATTACTCTTTCCGTTAACTTCTAAATCTGCATTAACTGTAACTTTATTAAGACCAGAACCATTTGGCTAATTTCTGTTAAAAATTACATTATTACTGAATCGAGTTTCTCCTAAGAAATCAGAATTTCCTCCAACATAAACATCTCCAGAAACTCCTAAACTTGAATCAACTGTAACATTACCAACAAATTCAGAATCTTTATCAAGTTTAACACTATCATGAATCTCAATCTTTCTAAGATTTTCTGCTAAATCTTGCTAATTACTGAATATATCTTTAAGATAAATAGGACTCCCGAATTTAGTCGCTTTACCGTCTATATAAATATTTCCTTCTTCATCTTCTCTGATAAACTGGAAGACTTTATCCCAAATACCATTACCCTTCAGAAAAAGTGTATTCTGCCCTGCAAGCGGCTAAGGCACAAGTCCCTATTTACCAGGATTATCTGCAGTTGCTCCTGTAAAAACGTCATAAGAAACTCCTCCAGAACCAGAACTTCCTCCTGATACTCCTCCTTGATTAATAATCTGTTTAATAATCTTTGTTGTTGAACCAGAACCAGATTTTCCTCCTGCTGTACCTTTATTAACAGAAAAAGACTTTGTATTTGTTGTTAAATTTATCATTTTATCTAAAATTTGCAAATTTTACTTGTAATATTTATTTTAATAATAAAAAGAGAAGACCATTATAAAACAGTCTTCTCTAATTTATGTTAATATTTAATTAATAAGTGTGTCTTTATAAACAGTACAACCAATATGATTATATAAACCTAAATATTGACCTGAAGAATCATCACCTATGTATATATTTCTAGGAGCTGAAGTTATAGCAACTGACCCATAATATAAACTTGCAATATTACCTGTTAAACGACATGTCTAAAATCCCATCGGACTTACATTTGTTGCTTTAATAGAAATAGGAGAAATCTAATTCATTTTATCAGAGCATCTTCTCATAAAATAACATTTTTTATTTCTTCCTAAACTTATATCAACAGTTTTACTTGTTATTCTGGTAAATTTAGGAGTAGTTCCCATTTGATATTTACACACATATAAAGTATGCGGATATGCTGTATTACCAGGATCTGTATTAACAGTTATGGTAAAATTACCTGTATATTTTGATATATTGTATATAGTAAATTATAAAGATTATCATCATATACTTTATCTAAAAGTTGCAAAACGAAATGAGGCTTTGCTGAAATTAAAGATCCAGACAATCTAATAATATCAAAAGAAACATACTAATCATCATACAAATTATTAGTAATAGTGAAATAATCCTAGATATTCTCTTATGTAACAGGAATTATACTTTTAATTACCCATCCATTAGGTATTTCAGAATCACTCATATTTGTAAAATTTTGATTATTTGCGTTATACCATGTACCTGTTGAAGAAACATTCTAAACCCACTAATAAGTATGATTTATTCCTGTATTTGTATCTTCTCCAAGCTTATTACAATAATAAACAATATTAGATAATTTTGAACAACCTGCAAATATTCTTCCAAAACATTTATCTGCTGTATCAGGTAAAGTTTTCTTAGAAATAGTAACAGAAGTAATATTTGTACAATTTTCAAACATACCGTAATAACATTCAGTTGTTAAATTAACATTATCAGAGAATATTGTATCAGAAACATCTGTTAAAACTGTACAACCCATGAACATATATTCACAACATCTATTTGCTGTATTAGTCCATAAAGTCTGACCTGTTTTTGTTAATCCTATACAACCATTAAACATGTTTGAATAACAATAATTTTTCAAATCAGTTGCAGGTAATTCAGGAATATTTGTTAAGTTTGTACAATTTTCAAACATTCTCTAATAACAATTCGCACTAAGATTTTTACTTGATAAAGCGAGACCATTAAAAGTCCATGATTTCTCAGAGAAAAGTCTTGCTGCAAAAGTTGCTAAATTATTCTGATTTTTGAAATCATCACCAGCTGATAAAGACTAAATATCACCAGAAATATTTAAATTTGAACTATTGCTAGAAAAAGTTAAATATGGTTTTTCTAAATTTGCTTCTTCTGTATTACCGTTAAATATACATCTTAATCTGATTTTTTCACCTCTTCTTAAAGAAACAGTTAAATCTTTAGTTGACTTTATCCATTTCAAATCATCAGTTGTATAATAAAAGTGCATTCTCTTTGAATCTGAATTAATAGTTATTGTAACATCAATTGCTTCATTTCCTGAACCTGTATTAGTAATCGTGAAATAATCATTAATTTTCTCAGAATCACAATCAATACTTTCATTAGGACCTCCCTTGTCTATTTCAACTTCACCACCAGTCTCTGAATTATCAGTCCAATCGTAATCATCTGCAGGCTTTCCGAATTCTTCTGGTAATTCTTTAAACGTTAAATTTCTTGGTGTTTCATCATCAGAGCTGTAATCAATACCAATCAGTTTGAAACTTTTATCTCTGAATGTCTGGAAACAAACAAAACTTCCAAACAAATCAATCAAAGGCTTGTTTGTAAAAAGTTTTTCCCTAACAGGAACCTGAAATATTATTCTTGGTTTAGAATATTCTCTGAAATACTAATCGATATAGAATTTTTCTGGTTTATCTTGCAAAAACTAATTTTCAGAAACTTGATAGTTTTTATTAACAATTTTTGTAACTACTTCACCTTTTGTTGTAACAGGATAATTCATGTAAACTTTATTGTTAATCTGTTTTTCATAACATTCCTGACTTGATAGACCAGACGTTATATCAAAATCTGTCTCATAACTGTTTGTAAATTTTTTATCTTCTGTTGAAACATAAATTAAGTCTTTTTCGTTATTGACTTCAAGACCTGAATTATCTGAAATTAATTTACAATTAAAGTCTTTAATTACAATACTTGAACAGTTTGCAAGTATATACTTATAATGGTTTGTATATTTGAGACGTCTGAACAGTGTTCTGTGTCGTCTTGTAATATCATTCCATTGTAACTAAAATGGACCAAGAATCTTAAATACAATATTTCCTTTAAGATTATCAGACTTCTTAATAGGAATCGCAAAACCTTTGTTTGAACCTAAATTCATATCAAAAGTAATATTATTCTCAATTTCATAATCCTGACCTAAAATATAATCACCCATATTCGGATCAATACCCAATGTGAAACTTTGCTAATTTTCTGTTTTATCAAAAGCTGGATTATAAGTCTCCCATGAATATGTTGAACTTCCGTCTGAATTAACAGTCTCAACAAAAGTCTTATCACCAATAACAAGCTAACATTCAAAAACAGATAATTTCTTAATATTATCTATTGATGATGCTGAACCATCTTCAAGTCTTGTATAATTATATTTGAAATATTTAACTTTATCTTGACTGTTAGCAAAACTTAAATCTAAGTATGGGCTTCTTCTCTAATCAGTAAAATCTCTTGACGAACCATCAAAGACAGAATCATCCTGAATAGAAACAGGATTATCAACTGTATAAAATTTATTTGTCCTATAAGTTTTACCTTCATCTTTGAAATATGGAACTGTAAAAGTAACCAAATTAATGAGATTATCAAACTATTTTACTCTATCCCAAACATATGTTAATTCAGACCAAGTCCTGGGAATATACATAATCTTTCCTGAAAATATCATATAGTTTGTAGTATTATCATCTGTTGGTGAATAAACACCTCCTGAAATATTACCTGTATATTCTGCAATAGGAACTGTATCAATCAAATCCTAATCGGTAGGTTTGTGGCCGTTTTCTGAATCATCTCCATTACCATTAACAGAAATTACAATATATGAAGACATCTGTAAAGAATTTGGAGAAATCTTTGACATATCTTTGTTAATATCTTCTTGTTTCTTCTAAATACAACCAATAGAATAAAGAGCTGTAACACCGAATCTTTCAGGAAAAAGACTTGGTATATAATATGCTTTATATGGCTCTCCTTTTGAATTATATGGAACATATTTCAGAATATCCTAATGAACAACTGTAAAATCTTGTTGAACATCATGACCTCCATAAAGAGTCCATGATGGATTACTAATCTGCTATATATAATAATCAATTACAGTAAAATTATCAGCAACATTCTTATCATCATTTTGAACATAATCTAGTAAATCTTTTGCTTCACTAAGCCCTTTTCCAGGAGAAAGAATTTCTGTTTGATAAAGATATTTCTTAGGATAAATCTATGTTGTGATTTCCTCATCAAATGGAGAAACTATTGCATCATCTGGTGAATCAAGCGCACAATTAACCTAAATTTTGTTATAAACATCTGCAATAGACAAGTTTGTTGAAGAAGAACTGTAATGAAAACTCTTAATTAATTCAGGATAATCTGGTGACGTTAAAAGTGATTTTGTAAAAGTTTTTGACCTATCCCATAAATCAATATAATTTGCAATTCCTTCAGAAACGTTATTAATATAATCCCAATCAAATATAAGATAATCTTTACCAAGTTGAACAATATGAAGATTAAGGTAAGTAAGAATCTTTGACAAAACATCTTCTTTTGTATCAACTGAATCTTCATCATCTCCTAAGAAATTTAATTCAGAAAATTCTATATCATCAAAAATAGTGTTTTTTAACAAAATAGAATCTTTTGACTAATCGTAATAAAGACTTGACTTTTGACCAAGATAGAAATCAAGACCATCAATCAACAGATTATTAAATATATTTTGAAAAGAAACGTTTGTAGCAGAAGTTTTATATGAATCGTAATTATGTGAAATATCTGCATAATTATAATATTCCAAAACAGACAGATAATCAACACATGAAATATTAAGCTCATCATAGACATCTGCATATGACTATGAATAACTTCCCTGTGTAACAAAACCGGAAAATATAATTTCTGAATTACGGAAAATTTCTACTCTAATATCAATCGGACTTTCAGACCAGAAATATTGGCCAATGTAAGTCTTTGTTAAAAGATTAACTGTTGCAGAATGTTTAATTATCGGAGCGAATGTATCTTCAGGACTTTCTGTTGTAACCTCAACTGCGTCTGAAGAGAAATAAACCTGAAAATTCTGATTTTCTCCGAAAAGACCATCAGGAGACGAACCAATCTCTAATGAAACTTCAGGGTATAAATCAGACTTGAAATAAACTTCCCACAATATATTTTGTTGTTTAAAAGAACCTTTTATTAACATAAAAATTACTATCTTTTAATTTTAAATATTTATCGGTAATTTAGTAAAAGAAAATTGTTAAAATAAAAATCGGGAATATTCATCACGAACCTTCCCGATATATAATATAATTATGAAATTCAGGGTAGTAAAGACCTGAATTATATAACTTATAACGAGCAAACGCTTGTTTTGTTTTATCTGAACTTGAAAATTAACTTTTATTAACTAATTTCTCAATCAGACTATTCCTGTAAACTAACCAGATTTAGACTTTACTTTAGAATAATTTTTAAGAGCCAAATACAAATCACTACCTTTAACACGAACGTTTGTAACTGTAACTGTATTTTCTCTCTATCCTCCTAAATTACCTGTTGAAATAGCTTTCCAAAGATTTTGCTGTTGTTTACCATTAATAATCATCTCACCAGAATTAACTTTTGCGACCATCTAATCACCAATCTAACTTCCTCCAGAAATAATACCACCTTCTGCGAACGAACCAGCGACACTCGCAATAGTACCAATAACAGACATAATTGTAGCAATAGTTGTAGCAATCGCAGGAATATTAGCAGGGAATTTTACTTTTGAACTTTCTGCCAAACCATTTGCAACCGCTTCTGCAGATTTAGCACCAACCAAAGACATAATAGCAGGCACTGCTTCCGCAATACTTCCAGTAATACTTGCAAGACCTTGCAAAACCGCTGCAGTCTCATCATCAGTCATTTTTCCAACACTTTCAAACATAGAACCCATCGCATGAATAGTCTATGTTGTACCTTCACTTGCATTTTTAATCTTTTTTAACTTCTTTTCTGTAGGCGTTAATGAATCTGCTTCAACCTATATATCAAGTTTAGTTTTTTTACCTTCAAGCTCCTGAATTTCTTTAATAAGTTGTTTATATTCATCTGAATTAACAACTGAAACTTCAAGCTCTGCTTTCTTCTTTGAAATCTTATCAGATAAATCTTTCTAAGAACCTTCGTTTACAAAAAGACCCTAACCGGTAACTGATTTAGCTTTTTCTTGCTTTCTCTAAAGAGACTCAATTTCTTGCTTTAACTGATTAATCTAATCAATATCTTTGCGAGTATCGAGAAGATTAAGTTGTTTAGTCTTTTGTGAAATCTTATCCTGAATTCCCTAAATAGAATTTATAGGAACTTCTAACTCAGGGTGAATATTAATCTTTAAGAAATATTCTGTATCTTCAAGCATCTTAATTTCTTTCTTAACCTAATCAACTAAAGATGGATTAAAGTCAAATGGAACATTATTAAGAGCATCTTGTAAATTCTTTTTTGCTTCAGAAACAATCTATAATGAAGTATTAGGATCTAAAAGTGCTGAATTTCCTCTATCAATCGCAAGTGCTAATTTTATCTTATTTTGACGTTTTTTAAGCGCATCAATCTGATTACCAATCTTATGAATTTCACTAATATCTTTTTCAGGATCAAGAACCTGTAATTTTTCATTATATTTCTGGAGTTTTGAACTAACAGACTATAAAGTATTATCAGAAACATAGAGCTCAAGACCAAGTTTAATCTTCTTTTCTTTAATCTGATTTTCAATCTTTGTAATCTCTGTTTTATATTCTTCAGGAGTTAATTTTATAAGTCCGTCTTTATATTTCTTTTGTAAATCCTGTAATCTTTTTTCTAAATCTGTTAACGAACCTTTAACAGGCTGAATTTCACCAGAATTTCTACCAGAACCTGTATGTGAGGAATTTCCTCCTCCTCCTGAATTTCCATTTCCATTTCCATTTCCATTTCCATTTCCTGTTGAAGTATCAGGAGCATTACCTTCAGGAACCTGTTTTATCACAACCTTCTGAACAACAGGCTTTGTTTTTTTAGTCTTTTTTCCTATAAATTTATTCCATGTATCTTCAAGTGTTTGTGTAAAATCATGGAAGAATTTTAACGCTTTCTAACACCATTCAATACATGAATTATAGATATGTTCAAAACCTATAGATTTTATCCAAGTCCATAAAGTCTTAAGAGCGTTAACAAGTGGAGTAAGAGCCTGGGCAATAACTGCAAAAACTGCTTTGTGGAATAACCAAAATGTATCAATAATCTGAAAAACAACACGAATTAACCAAAGAATACCCTTTATAATAACACCAACACCAATAGCTAAACCTTGTATAAGAGAAATCAAATCTCTGATTATTGTATACTAACCTAAAGTCTGGAAAAAATCTCTGAATATTCTTCCTAAACTTCCCATTGTTTGTGAAAAACTTCCAGATTTTGAATCTGCCATTTCACTTGCTGTACCTGTTTGTTGAAGAGCAGTCTGCAATTCTGCTAAACCTTTCTAATTTTCCAAAAGAGCGGTTGCACATGTTAAGTTTGCTGCACCAAAAATCTGGACTTTTTCTTCTGCTGATAAGTTTGCTGTCGATAAGTTTGCCAAAGCCTGATTAATACCAACAACACTTGGTTTGTATTTAGATTCTGCTTGCGTTTCAAGCGCGATTAAAGTTGATTTTAAACTAGTACCTGCGACATCTGCACTTGCAAAACTTGGTGCTATTGTTTCAATACTTGCAATTAAATCTTTATAAGATAAACCCGCCATTTTTGCTGCTGCACCTGATTTTTCCATTGCAGTTTTCTGATATTCTATATCCGCTGAACCTTTCTATGCGCCTGTTGATAAACTATCAATAATCATACCAGCGTCTTTTGCTTCAACACCCATTTGATTCATTGCGGTAGTAATTGCGCTGGCAGCATCAACCAAATCCATTCCACTTGCTTTTGCTAACGTTTGAGCTGCTCTTGTAACCTCTTCCAAACCTTTTTTATCATCAAGTAACTATGGAGCCTAAGAGCCAATAAGTGTGAAAGCATCTAAGACGTCTGCCGCAGACTATTTTGTACCATTAGACATTTCAACCGCTGAATTAGTATAATCTTGCACAACATCATCAGACACTCCTAAAAGAGCCTGTAAATCCTGTTGAGACTTTTGCAGATCAACTGAAGACTTCGCTGCTCCTATTCCAAGAGCGGCAAAACCTGCTATAATTAAATTTAAACCTCCTGTTGCTGCTGTAACTTCAGAGACTATACCTGCTAACTGTACTTGAACACCAGCTAAAAGTGGACCAAGAGACTTAATCGCTGTACCTGCTGATAAAATATTTGTTGCAAAACCTGATATATCACCTGAACGTAAAGAATTTGCAAAACCAGATAAAGAACCAGTAATAGAACTAATCTATTTTTGAAAATCTGAAATCTGGTTTTTTGCTTCGTTTGCTGCTTTTTTACTATCACGTAATTTTGCATTAATATTATTCAAACCGGAAGACATGTTATCACGTATCTCTGCTGAAATCGTATATAATGAACCATTCGCCATCTGAACTAATCTGTTTCTTTTTGATATTTATCGGGAAAGTCTTCTCTAAAACATATCCTAAAAACAAAAGAGATTAATACTAAATTCTGTTAAAAGTCTACAAAAAAACAAAACTTAATATCAATCTCCTTTCTAACTTTCTTCAGAAAAACTAATAATTTACTTTAAAGAATTTTGGCAGAATTATCAAAGTTTTTTATTAAGTAACTGAAGTCGTTTCAATTTCACCTGATTTTATCTTCTTTAGTATTTCTTCGAATTTACTTGTTTTCTCAAGCTCTTCTTTAGACATCGGCTTCTAATCAGAATTTCTTGAAGTTGAAACGTCCCATGGTAAAGACCAGAGTTTTTGCGGAGTTAATTTTGAACTTGAATTAACCTGTGCAGTAACATAACAAATCATTCGAGACATTTCACGTAAATTAAAATCACTATACTAAATATTATCATAAAGAGCATAAAGCTCCCATTCCTAAAGCTCGTCCATGAAGTAATCTATAGGTACTAACTTAAACTAAATTACCAATATCCTGAAACTATCATGAACGATCAGTCGTTTTTTTCAGAATCCTCCTCTAAAGTATCTAAAATCTTTTTGGCTTTTTTAGCAATCTTTTCATTTCTACCTTTCATTAGAAACGCCTGCTGCTCAAATACTTGTTTTAACCATTCAACAAATTCCTTGAATACATCAGGAGACGAATCAAGCCAATCAACAAAATCATCAAATAAAATATCTTTCTCTTTTGTACTTGCAAGCACAATACTATAGAAAAATATCATAATTTCTTTAAAAGATTTAGGCTCTGTAAAACTTTCTCCTAAAATCTCTTCATAAATCATTAGAGCTCTAAACGAATAATGTAGTTCAAACTCTTTCCCTTTAATATTAATTTTCATAATTAATCTTGAATCAGTTAATTTATTGTATTTATCTCTCTCGAAAAAGTCTAATAAAAAAGAAGAAGACCTTGTGAAAAGACCTTCTTCTTAACTAAAATTAACAAACAAAATTAAAAGAAAATAATATTCTTTCAAACAAAATTAATATAAAAATCAATTCAAATAAATTTAATAGAAGTGATTATTAGTTATATTATTGCGAAAATTAAGCACCTGGATTTGTACCTTTAACTTGTTTTAACGCACCAACACCTTTTAAAGTTGCAGAGAAACTTGTAACTTCACCATTATTAGCGTTTAAAGTCATGTTTGTTAAAGTAACCTTACCGGTATAAGTGGTATGTTTTACAGAATCTGGAGTCCATGCATCCTGTTCACCAAGACCTTCTGTACTAAAATTTGAAACTCTACCGAATACAACATCAAATGCCTGTCTTGCCTATGCCTTAGCATAAAGTTCATCAAAAGCCTTTTCAGTGTAAATATTTTCTGCAGAGATTTCCCAGTTAATCTTACCAGGAATACTTGCACCATAAAAACCGTCATCCTTTGAAGAAACATCAATAGTATCTGAAGTAATTGTCAAAGTATGTGTCTTTGCCTTAGCAATAGACTTTCCACCAAGAAAGAGCTGTAACTCTTCACCAAATATATAGTTATTTTCCATTGTAAAAAAATTATATAATTTTAATTATTTATCTTCATGTTAACGTAAAAACAAAATTTATTGTCTGAACATAAGCATCTTCAATATAATCTTCTGAAACATCATCAATTTCACAATTTCTAACAATAAATTCATCTGAAATATATTGTTTTTTCTCAAATATATGCCTAACAATATTAGCAATATCTAACGATTTAATATAATTATCTGTAACAATTTTTAACTCAACCGAAACCTGATTATACATAACACCGTCTTTTGTATATTCTGGAATCAAACCTGTACGCTGATATACAATATATGGATATTTCGTATTTGTATTAGCGACTATTGGCCAAATCTTTGAACCGTCTGTTATACCAAGCTTCTTTATTTCTTTATTTTCAGATAATTTAAGTGTAACATATTTTCCAATTTTTAAAGAATTATCCATCATAACCTTTCTTTCTAATCATTTTTTCAAATTCAACATCAAGTTGATCAGTAACTTTCTGCATTGCTTCGTCTAATTTAGATTCAGTATTCTTCATATAATGAAAACCGGGTATTGAACCACGTTTTTTTCGTGTTGAACCTTGCTCGTAGAATCTTGCCCTATATGTACCAGAAGTCTTTTTTCTTGTACCTGCATTATGAACCTAACCTTTAACGTTTTTACCTGAAACAAAAGTCTTTCCCATTATAGCATCTGTCATTTTGTCACTATATTTAGGATTTTGTTTACTAACTGCCGGTAAAGAAGACCTGAAATGACGTCTTGCCGCATTTTTTAACTTATTAATACCTTTTCGCATTGCACGTTTTTCAATATTAAACCAGTCTTTAGACGATAATTTTCTTACAAATGGAGTAATATCATCGTTAACAATATCAAATTTTATATCTGCCATAATAATTTACTCAACAATTTTTTCAACAGTTAAAACCTTCTTCTGATTTTTTCTGTCAGGAGTTATTGAAACTATTCTGTATTTGTCACCATACCATTCAATAATATCTTCATTATCAATAGGCTAATAAAATCTAATCTCAAAAGTCTTTGTATTTGTGTAAACAATTTCATCATTAACAATAGTCCTGTTACCGTCTTTTGCATTATGATATGCCCTGATATAACATTTAAACTAATATTCTGTCTCTGAACCACCAAAATCTGAATCAACACGAACTTCTCTAAGAATCTTTAATCTTTCATTTAAACTTCCTGCTCTTAAACCCATAATTAATACATTAGATTATTTTTGTGAATCTTTTTCTGGTAAAATTCCATTTGCATCTTTGTAATCATAATTCTTATATGGCTAAAGAAGATATTCAAAACCGAATGGAACTTTACTAGGAACTCCATAAGAAACAGCTTCTCTGTTTGCATAAAAATGTCCAATAAGAAGAAGTTGTGCCTAAACTAATGGTGTTGCTTTAAATTCTTGCTAATCTGAATCATAAATTTTTGCTAAATTTTCATCAGACTAATCAATATATGCTAATATAGTGTCTTTTGAAACGTCAATTAAAGTCATAAGATACTTATCATCATCTAAGAAAAACTTATCAACGTTACAATGATTCTTTACTAAATCCAAATCTAACATAATTTTGCTAAACCAAACTTTAATTATTTATCTGAAAAATAAAAAGAGAATGAATCCTAAAATCCATTCTCTTTAGAAATAAAATATGGCAATATGTAAATCAGTAAAAACTAGACTGATTAAAACTACTAAAAATTGTTAAATTCTTTGTTAATTACTTGCCTGGTGCAGTACCTGCTGCAGGAGCAGAAACTTTACCGTAAACAATAACATTTTCTGTTGAACGAACTTTCTTCCAATCTACGAATGCGTTAACAACAATTCGAATAGAATTTTCTGCTGCAAGTGTATATGGATCGATAATCAAATCTACATTACCCCAAGTACCCATAACAATATTAGAGAAGTCTCCATATGCGTATTGTGTAGTAGGCACATCAGAATTTGCAATTACAGGAGTACCATCAATATCATTACCATCAAGAACAAGCTCAGTTGTAAGACTTGATTTAGGCATACAACGAAGAATAGCTTTAGCTTTATTCGACATAAGATACTTTCTTTCACCCTTAACATTTGAATCATCAACTGATGCTTCTACATCACATAATTCTGCATAAGAGCTAATATTTTTAGCAGTTACACCGTTGAAAATACCGGCTGGCTTGTTTGCACCGCTTGCATCTGCAGATAACATTGTAGACTGAATCTATGCAACAAGAGCATTGTAAATATCACGACGAATAGCAGCTTCTGCACCAATGGTATCCTGTGCTAAAAATTGCTTAGAATAACTTAATTGTGCTGAAATTCTCTTAGGCTGAAGAGTTACATGGCTGAAAGTATTTTTGCTGTCTGCTGCAGTACCAGTCTCATCTGCCCATGCTGCAGAACCTTTACCCATTGCAGAAACCTTGAAGTCACCTGCTGGAAGACCATTGTAAATAGTTATACCTAAATTTGAAATAACAGAATCGGCATAAAGAGGCTCAAGCAAACCCTTAAATTCTTCCTCAACAATTTCATCATGAACACCATCACCAGAAACAGTCTGTGTAATCGTACGAGTCTCGGCTGGTAAAGTAACTTTGTGCTCTGCACTATTAATAGCAGAACGAATCTCACTTAATATAATATTTTTTTTCTTCATCTTATAAGATTTTTTATTTTCATTTCTTTTTTCATCTTTAGAATCAGTTTTAGAAACATCTTTTGAATCTTTCTCAGAATCTGAATCTTTATCTTCTTTATCAGACATTTTATCATCTGTATTAGAATCTTTTTCATCAGGCATTTCTTCTTCTGATTTTTCTTCATCAGGCATTTCTTCTTCTGATTTTGTATTATCTTCATTATTTATCTCTTTTTCATCAGAATTTTTTTCAGAAGCTCTTTCATCAGAATTTTTTTCACAAGCTCTTTCATCAGAATTTTTTTCACAAGCTCTTTCATCAGACATTTTCTCATCTTCTTTCTTTTCTTCTGAAACTTTTTCCTTTGAACTAACTTTTTTCTGAATTTCTTCAGTCTCTTTTAACTTATCTTCCATTTTAGATCTTTCTTGCATTCTTGCATTAACATAAGTATCATCATAGGCAGGGTAGGTAACAGCACTCAAATCAAACAATTCTCCGATTTTGTAAACATTTCTGTACCAAACATCATCAATCTTTTCATCTTTGTATGCTCCTTCTTCATTAGCATAGCTGAAACAAAAAGAACATTGTGTTATATTACCCAATCTAATATTTTCAAGTAAGTCATTACCCATTGTTGTATTAGGAACTTCTAAATCAAAATAAACTCCATCATCACGAAGATCAATATTTAGTGTACCTTTACCTTTATTAGCACGAGCAATAACCTGATTATAATCATGATTATATAAAAATACAATATTAGAACTATCAATTAATTCCTGTGAAATACAACCTCTATGAAGAATCTCAATAAAACCAATATCATTAGACTATGTATCAAAAGATATAGCTTTACCTGAAATATGTCTTACTCCATTTTCTGAACGTAACTCACATCTAATCTCAACTTTATTCATATGCAAAGAATACGTTAAATTTAATTTATTTATTTATCTCCTGATTTTTTTTTAAATCATTTTTACCAGTCTTTTCTTCTGAATCAACAGAATCAACTTTTTCATCAGTCTTTTCTTCTTCAGTTTTTTCCCCAGACTTATCATCTTTGTTTATTGTATTCTATGCAATATCTGTATATGCAATAATATGAGTATCACCTCCTTCTATAGGCTCAAAACCAAGCTCATTTCTAACTTCATTAACAGATAAAATACCAGAAGAAACTAAAGTATTGTAATAATTTGCTGAATCATTTGATTTCATCCTCAGCATTTCAGTCTCATCTATATCCAAATAATAGTCATCTTTAGGAAATAATTTTCTTGTAAATTCATCTTCAATTATTCTTATATATGGTAATAAAGTATTTGTCAAAAAAGAAATATTCTGAACTTCAATATCATTGTAATTACCATGTGTTAAATCATTCAAAAGTATAGGTGAAATGTTAAAAAATCTTGCAATTTCTGCAATATTAAATGTACGTGTCTCTATAAGAGCTGCATCTTTTGCATTCTAAGAAAGCGGCTCAAACTTAACATCTGCAGGAATAAATTTTATTCTTGTATTTCCTTTTGAATTATCTACAGAACCTGAAAAATTCTGCGATAACTAATCTGCCTGATATTTTGTAAGCGGCGTTGTCGCGTGAAGAATACCAAATAAATTCAAACCTTGTGAATAATATGAATTTGCACTCTCTTCAGTCGCCTATGATAATCCTATAGCTCGTCTCGCGAACGTCATAAAACCTTTTCCTTCAACACCATTGTCAGAATTTTTTACCAAGTGAATAACATCTTTAGCCGTTAAAACACCTGGATAATATGCACACTTATAATCTACAACATTTCTCATCTTGTCGTAATAAGTGTTCATATCATTATATTCAACATATCTCAAAGATTTTATCTTTCTGCCTGATTTTTCGATAACACAATAAGCATTACCGTATAACATTAAGTCTTTAATCATCATTTTCTTAAAAACAAACTGATTAATAGGCTAATCTTTGAAAAATGTACCAAACTATTCTTTAGGTAATTCATTATCTTTTGATTTAATTATGAATGGAAGTCCTGCAATACTATTGCTAATTAATTCTAAAGCACAATAAACTGCTGATAAACTCAAACAACCATAACCACCTGTATTACCCTTAATCAATAATTCAAAGTCTGGATATTTCTGTAAAATCTATTCCTGAACAAAATTTCTTGTCTCTAATTTTGGTATTTCTTTTACAGTATCTTTTTCTTTGAAAAAAATATCTTTAAATTTCATTCTAGCACTAAAATATTTTAATTATTTATCTTTAAATTATGTTTGTTGATTAACATTAACATTACATGGACCATAATAATAATCTTTATCCTAAAGATAACCTCCGAGAGCTTCAAGCATACTGATACAAACATCAATTTTCTTGTTTTTATCACCATCATCTTTCACAGGCTTGTAATTATCATGTATATCTTCTTTAATCATAGCATTACCAAAACAGAATTTTGTAACAATATTTTTATCTATTATTACTTGTCCGTTTAACAATAATCTCTCAAACTCTTTTGTAGGTATGTTAAAATTACCTAATCCCTGTCCGAATTTAACCATCGGAAGACCTCCTTCATTTTCTGCTAATTTTGTAAATTCACTTGCATTCCATGGGTCGTAACTTGCCTTAATAACCTGAAGATTATTACAAATTTCCATTAAGTCTTTCAAAACATAATCATAATCTATTGTTCGTCTTGAACCTGCCTGTCGCATCTGTCCATTCTTAATACATTCTGCATAGAATCTTTTATTTACAGATTTACTAAGAGCTTCTTTTGCAATATATGGGATAGATTTAAAAATATATTTGTCAGGGAAATAACTTCTCTCAGGATTTGGCGGAAACATTAAGCTAATAGACGTTAAATCTGAAACTGTTGATAAGTCTATTCCTAAATAAACAACCTCATTCTTCAATTTCTTTAATTCAACAAATTCCATATTATCAACTATATCTTTATCAGGAATCCAAACATCTGATGTCTGTACGAATATTGAAAAGTTTTTAGTCTAAACGTCTGCACATACCTATGCATTATTATCTGCTTCTACCAATCTTTCTTCCATATATTCATCATCAACTGTTATTCCATAACTCGGGATCGCTTTTTTCCAAACAGATTTATCATGAAAATCATCATCTTTATCAAGTTGAAACATTAAATAAAATTTTGAATCATCTTTCTTCAGTCCTCTCAATATATCGTAACCCAAATTTACTTCCTCATAACACGGGTAACCAGTCAATTTTGTACCTGCAGACGTAATAATCATTGATAAAGGATTTTTACGAGCTGCCTGTCCAGACTTCATAACGTTATATAAGTCCCAATTATCTGCTGCATGAAACTCATCAAGTATAAACATACTCGGATTATAACCGTCATTCTTCATATTATCACCTGCTAATACCCTTATAGACGATTTTGTTTTAGGATAAAGAATCTAATCTCTGTATTGTTTAAGAAACTTTTGTTTTGGATCCAAACTGCTTGCATAATTTTTACAAAATTTCAACAATATCTTTGCCTAATCTTTTGTATTACCAAGTAAATAAATTTCACTTCCCTGAATACCGTCACAGACCAAACTCGCTAAAGCTATTGCAGCACATGTTGCACTTTTTGCATTTTTTCGCGCTATCAACATGAATACGTTCCTAATAACACGTCTGGACCTGTCTTTGTCTTTATACCAACAGAATATATTGTAAAGTAAAAATTTCTACCAATCCATCAATATAAACTGTTTACCTGCAAACTCATCTTCTGAATGTTTCATCGACTAAATAAAATTCTTAATCTTATCTGCCTTCTGCCAATCAAAATAAAAGTCTTCCCTATCAAACCAATCTAAATAACGCTAACATGCAAGTTTCAGAGCTTCACCTGCAATAATCTTCCCTGATAATACATCTTCAGGATATTGTGTAAATTCTTTTGGTAAATTTTTGTATATTTCTCGCATAATTATACATTTCTCTTAATTTTTGTTAATTTATAGTTTGTCATTTTGTCACTAAAAACAAAGATTTCGTGTCATTTTGTCAGATTATGCTAAGAAATTAACTATCGGTGAATCTGTTTCTGATACTGTTTCCTGTACTTTTATCTTTGATTTTGATAAAACTGTAAGACCAAACTATGTCATTGTGCGCTGAATAAAAGTCTGTGTATTCAACATTGCATTATATAATGGATTTGTCTTAACCTCTCCTGTACGAGTATGAACAACAATTCCTTCTTTCTTTATTGCATCTCTACACATTATATAATTTTCAAAATTATCTGCCAATAATACAAGCTATGGCTCATATTCCTATGGTACTGAACCACCTGCTGTCATTTCAATAGCTTTACGAACCTTCTTAATCATAGCATCTGTCTCTTTTGAATATTTCATAATCTTTATACTGATTTATTTTATCATTTTTATATGTGTCATTTTGTCACGAAAATTAGCGTTTTTGTGTCCTTTTGTCAGATTTATTAGAGAAGTTGTGTTCTTTTGATTTCTGCACAAAACTTAATAAAGTGTGCAGTTTTTAAATGTAAATATTTTCTACCAGTTGAGAGGCCTCGAAAATCCCCGGGACTGTACAA
>OBLI01001618.1_pt1 | contig 21393 bp, 17 predicted proteins | sample 1519701 | NCBI WGS metagenome assembly OBLI01 (sample SAMEA3663005, study PRJEB22513) | pig gut metagenome | biome: pig gut; feature: pig-associated habitat; material: faeces | place: France | collected 2012
ATTGACAAGGACAAGATTTATCGCAATGTATATAATGTGGCGAGCGAGAGCAAAATCCGACTTTGGGGATATGTGCTGTATGAGAAGATGGAGTATGATGCCGCACGTCATGCAGCCTTCTTCACGCTCACACGAGCCGACCTCAAGCGATTCAATTATATCAAGGGCGACACCGAGGGACTCGTCAACATGCCGTTGCAGATAAAGGGCACCCGACTCTCGATTTCCCTGCGTGAGGATACCGATCGCGACAACTTGGTATGGGTAAGTCTCAGGTCGGTGGACGATTTCAACTGCACCGAGATGGCTGCCGCATTCTTCAATGGCGGAGGGCATTTCAATGCCTCGGGCGGCCGACTCAACTGCTCTATCGAGGAGGCTGCCGAGATTACCCGAAAAGCAATAAAAACATTTGAAGATAAGTTAAAATGAAGAACAGTAGATTTATGAGCAAACTGATGGCTTTTGCACTTGTTCTCGTCGCTCTCTGGTCGTGTGACGACTATGAGACTTACGGTGAGAGAAAGGAGAAGGAGCGTGACGCAATTACCGAGTATATCAAGTCGCGCAATATCAAGGAGATCACCGAGGATGAGTTTGTGCTCAAGGGCTGCACCACCGACACGCTTGCCCACGAGTATGTATATCTGGCGAAGAGCGGTATATGGATGCAGATTATACGTAAGGGCGAAGGTACTATGCTCGAAAATAAGAAACAGGTGAATGTGCTCCTCAGATACGTGGAATATAACATCCTCGAAGGAGCTATACTCACCAGCAACTATAACTATAGCAACCTCTACGACAAGATGACCGTCTATCGCGAAGGCAGCAGTTATACAGCTTCTTTCGTGCAGGGAATCATGAACAGCGCTTATGGTGCGTCGGTGCCCGCAGGATGGCTCGTGCCCCTGGAGTATATCACTCTCGCTCGTCCCACAAGCGACCAGGCTCTTGCCGAGGTGCGACTTATCGTACCTCATTCTCAAGGTACATCACAGGCTCAGTCGAGCGTATATCCATGTTATTATCAGATAACATACGAAAGAGAGAAGTAAATTAAAAATTAAGAGTTAAATAGATATGACACTCATCAAGTCTATATCCGGTATTCGCGGAACCATCGGTGGTCGCACAGGCGACACCCTCAATCCGCTTGACATCGTTAAGTTTACAACGGCTTATGCCACATTCATCCGTCGCCACACTACCAACGGTAGCGGAAAGATTGTTGTGGGGCGTGATGCCCGCATGTCGGGACAGATGGTTGACTCCATCGTCAGCGGCACACTCGTGGGTATGGGATTCGATGTGCTCAACATCGGGCTTGCCACTACTCCCACCACCGAACTGGCTGTCACCATGTCTCAAGCCGATGGTGGCATCATCATCACTGCCAGTCATAATCCTCGTCAGTGGAATGCGCTCAAGTTGCTCAACTCCCACGGTGAGTTCCTCACCAAGGCCGACGGTAATGAGGTGCTCGACATTGCTGAGCGTGAGGACTTTGAATATGCTGAGGTGGATCAGCTCGGAAAGATCATCAACGACTCGTCGTTTGACGACCGACACATAGAATCGGTGCTTAATCTCAATCTCGTGGACGTAGAGGCTATCCGCAAGTCTAAGTTTAAGGTGTGCGTTGACAGTATCAACAGTGTGGGAGGAGTGATTCTTCCCCGACTCCTCGACCGTCTTGGCGTTGAGTATAAGTTCCTCAATGCCGAACCCACTGGCGACTTCGCTCATAATCCCGAACCTTTGGAGAAGAATCTCTCGGGCATCATGGACGAGATGAAGTCGGGAGCCTTTGATCTTGGTATTGTTGTTGACCCTGATGTCGATCGACTTGCCTTCATCTGCGAGGACGGCCGCATGTTCGGCGAGGAATACACTCTCGTGAGTGTAGCCGACTATGTCTTGAGTCACACTCCTGGCAACACCGTCAGCAATCTCAGCTCTACTCGCGCCTTGCGTGATGTCACCTCCAAGCATGGCGGCACATATACGGCAGCCGCAGTGGGCGAGGTGAATGTCACCACCAAGATGAAGGAGGTGGGAGCGGTCATCGGTGGCGAGGGCAACGGTGGAGTCATCTATCCCGAGAGCCACTATGGTCGTGACGCTCTCGTGGGCATTGCGCTCTTCCTTTCGTCGTTGGCCCACAAGGGCTGCAAGGTTAGCGAGCTTCGCGCCACATTCCCCGAGTATTTCATTGCCAAGAATCGCATCGACCTCACTCCATCCACCGATGTTGACGCCATTCTTGTCAAGGTGAAGGAGATGTATGCCAATGAGCAGGTGAACGACATCGACGGAGTGAAGATCGACTTTGCCGACAAGTGGGTTCATCTTCGCAAGTCAAACACCGAACCGATTATCCGTGTCTATAGTGAGGCCTCGACGATGGAGGCTGCCGACGCTCTCGGCAAGCAGATAATGCAGGTGGTTTATGACATGCAATAATCTTGATTGATATGCAATAATCAGATTTTTTCATGAACTACTCAGGATTAATCATTGCAGTCATCACCTTTCTTGTCATTGGAGTCTTCCATCCGATAGTCATCAAGGGTGAATATTATTTCGGAACACGATGCTGGTGGGTTTTTCTTCTCGCCGGCATCGGGTTCATTATTGCCAGTCTATTGGTTTCAGATGATATGTTGAGCCCTATTCTCGGAGTCGTAGGCTGTTCGTGCCTATGGAGCATCCTCGAGATTTTCGAGCAGAAGGAGAGGGTAAAGAAGGGATGGTTTCCCAAAAATCCCAAGCGCAAGGACGAGTATAAGTAATATCCTTTACATTGTGATACTCTCGATGCGCAGTTGCAGTGTGCCCGCCGGCACCTTCACGCTCACTGTGTCTCCCGCCTTCTTTCCGGCAAGCGCTTGTGCGATAGGTGATTTTATCGACATCTTTCCCTCACGTATATTTGCCTCATGTGGGCTCACCAATGTATAGGTCATCCTGCTCTGGTTGGCAAGGTTGGTCAGCTCCACCTTCGTCAGCAGTCCTACCGAGTCAGATCCCAATAGCGATTTGTCGATCACTCGCGCATGTTCGAGTATTCTCTGTCTGTATCTTATCTGACCCAGTATTCTTCCCTGTTCGCGCTTTGCGGCATGATATTCAAAGTTCTCGCTCAAGTCGCCTTGTGCGCGAGCCTCCGAGATAGCGTCCCTTACTCGTGGCAAATCCACAGACTCCAATTGCTTTAGTTCGGCCAATATCTTGTTGTAGCCTTCTTCTGACATATATTCCATAAATCTTCAATTTTCAACTTTCAATTTTCTAATTTGGTTGCAAAGGTACTCAAAAAAATTCAAACTGCAATAGTTTTCCCTGAATTCGTGATGCGTTTTCCCTAATTATGATATTTTTTTGTGGAAAAGCTTGTAAATATGAATAATTTGTTTTATATTTGCAACCGAAACAATTTTTAAACCAGCGCTATGAATAGTGAAAAATCTGTTATATACATTATGTTCATCTGTCTTTTAGCCATGTCTTGTTCTGGTTCGAAGGGCAACAGGACTATTCTCCCTGATGGCTTGGTGTTGGCAGATGGCGACGTTGTTTTCAGACGCGGATCAGGACTGATGAGTCACACGGTCGTTGCAGCCGACGGAGGTCGGTATTCGCATGTGGGCATTGTGGTTGACTCGGCTGGAGTAAAAATGATTGTTCATGCAGTGCCTGACGAACCCGATTTTCCTGGGGATATCGACAGGGTGAAGATGGAGTCGCCTCGCAAGTTCTTTTCCACTATTAATGCCAATGTGGGAGAGGTGATGCGCCATACCGACAAGAATGTGGCGAGTGTTGCGGCACGTGAGGCGATGAGGCTTTACAGATGTGGACTATTGTTTGATCACGACTATGACGATAATGACTCCACAAAGCTCTATTGCAGCGAATTGGTTGAGAGGGCGTATCTCAGAGCCGGTGTGTCATTGGCCGAAAAGCGACGGCATGACTTCGCCGTTCCCGGATTTCATTTCGAGCATGTCATCATGCCTTCGGATATTTATGAGAGCAGTCAACTAAAGACAATCTCAAGATTTTAGCAGTTTATTTATTATCTTAATATTATTAACAACTTAAAAAACTTAAGTATTATGAAGAAATTATTTATTTCCATGTTTGTGGCCGTAGTGGCCCTCACATTGTGGAGTTGTGGAAGTGCAAACACTCCATCAGCAGTAGCCGAGAAGGCAGTCAAGTGTATGCAGAAGGCAGACTATGAAGGTTATGTTGACCTCATGGATCTGAAGAAATCAGACGGCAAGGACGTTGAAAAAGAACAACTTGCGGCTTTGTTGCGTGAGAAAGGCACCAAGACCATGGAGAAGAAACAGGGCATTAAGAGTTATGAGGTTCTGTCGGAGGAAATCTCTGAGGATGGCAAGTCAGCCAATGTGAAAATGAAGATTGTGTATGGCAATGGCGACGAGGACACCCAAAAGATGAAGCTTGTAAAGAACGACGATGGTGATTGGAAATTGACTATGGGCAAATGACACTCCCTCAGTCCACACGACTGATAAAGGCCTCTCAGGGGCTTAACTTATGATCTCGCTTGGTCTTAACTTATCACCAGTGTTTATCATAAGTTATGGCCTCTAAGAGGAAGCGGAAGCGTAACTCGTAACCCGTAACTGACATTGATTTTCCTTGTGCATGCGAGCGCGTATGTACTTATATATATAGAATTTAATTTTATTGATATATTATATAAAGAATGGAAATTCAGAAAGTGAATTTCAATGTCAGTTACGGGTTACGGGTTACGCTTCCCTCTTGGAGGCAAGCTATGCCAGCACTTGCATTTATTTTGGAATAATCATCAAAATACTTGGAGGAATGGAAAATAGTTCGTACTTTTGCATGAAAAATTAGATAGATATATGAACTATACTGAATATGATGCCGAGACCCTGTTCTCGGTGGGACGCAGATTCCTGAATGGCGACTGTGTAGAGAAGGACATCGCCAAGGCCAAGGCAATGCTCAGTAGGGCGGCAGAGATGGGTCATCCACTCGCCCGCAAGTTGATGGAATCCATATCCGAGGATATTCCTGAGGAAACAGACGACATGACCGAATGGAACAAGATGAGAAGCGGAGAGATGTACGACTGGACAGACCCCGTAATCGACCGCAGTCTGACGCACTCACGCTTGGCATGCGAGAAATTCAACAAGTCGGGCATCGACCACGACGACTATCGCTCCGTGCTCGAGGAGATGATACCCAATGTGCCCAAGTCGGTCACCATCCTTCCGCCCTTTCATTGCGACCATGGCAACGGGCTGCATCTTGGCGAGGGCGTGTTTGTAAATTATAATGGTACGTTTCTCGACGCGGGCGACATCACCATCGGAGCACACACGCTCATTGGTCCCAACTGCTCGCTCTACACTCCCCAGCATCCCCTCGACTATCTCCAACGTCGCAAGACCGTTGAGTCGGCTTTCCCCATAAAGATTGGAGAGGACTGTTGGCTTGGGGGCAACGTAACTGTCTGCCCCGGAGTCACCATTGGCGATCGCACAGTGATAGGGGCGGGCAGTGTCGTCACCCACGACATTCCCTCCGACTGCTTGGCAGCTGGCAATCCCTGCAAGGTGATTAGGCAGTTAATATAAATATAATCGCAAAAATCTCCCGAATTGTTTGGCAGTTCGGGAGATTTTGTTTATCTTTGCAAACGAAATTTATATAAACGTGATAGTTATGGTAAACAATACAATAGAAAAAGAAAATTTTCTTTCTATTCTTCGCCGAGCAAAGCAACGCAAAAAAGAATGGGAAGAAAGAGTCGGAGCAAGGCTGGAGGTTATGCAGCGTGAATTAGACAAAAGGGAAGAATTGATAAAAACATATTGTCAATGAATCCCCTTTGTGTAAGTAATATTAATTTGCGTTCTCCTTATACTGTATGGGAGGAGAATGGAGAATATGTCTTCATTTCGGATAACAGTATTCTTTATGCAGTTGGTTTTGAATTTGATGATTCAATACCTTTTGGCGCTTTTTGGTTGAATATTATCAACAAAAGTAATAAAAAGTCGCCGAATGACAAGAAGCTGCAATATACTGTCATTTGTATAATAGAAGAGTTTTTCATTGCCAATCCTAATATATTATTATATGTTTGTGATTCTGCAAACGCTCAACAAGCGATGCGTTCAAGATTGTTCCTTCGATGGTTCAACAACTATACAGGTAATGACTCATTTTTAATTAAAACTGCAGTGATTAATGATGATGGTGAGGATAATTATGTTGCAATGATAGTTCAGAGGAATAATTCTCAAATAGAAGAAATATTAAAGTATTATGAAGAGGAAGTTGCTATGTTTACGAATAAACCATAAAAGAATATAGAGTTTCATCTGAATAATCAAAAAATCTCCCGAATTGTTTGGCAGTTCGGGAGATTTTGTTTATCTTTGCAGTCGGGTAATCATCCTTGGTGAAGGAGTGCGCCCATTTTTGTGGTAAAAATATAAGCGTTTGCAGATTATTCGAATGTTCGAGAAACTTGGCGGTGGAAAGGACATTACAGCTGAGAATAATAGTGGACGTTCACGTTATGCGTGGACGGTTCGCTACATCTCACTGTAATAGGTTTCCGCCAAGTACCTTCGAACGGGGATGTAACATCGTCCACGTTTTTCATATGGGTACTTGTCGGGAATTTTTTCGTTTATATGGCGACGCATTAATAACTAAAAGCGTATTAATGCAGATATGGCTAAATCATTAATCGAGGAACTGCCCCGTATTGTCAACGAGGGCAGACGTGAGGCGCAACAGATATTGGAGCGCCTTAGTAGTGGCACACAGATTGGGCTTCAGACCAACGAACTTGTGTTGCCGAGTAAGGACGTTAGCGGACTGTTTAAGGGCAGTTCGCCTCAGATTCCTAATGCCTTCAACAATGCTGTGGGAGGTGACAACTGGATGAACCGACTGATATATGGTGACAATCTTCTTGCCATGCAGGCTCTCCTTGCGGGAGATGCCGCCACAGGGCTTCTTTCACTCCGTGGCAAGGTTGACCTTATTTATATTGACCCTCCTTTTGACAGTAAGGCAGATTATCGAACAAAGATAACATTACCAGGTGTAGAGATTCAACATAATCCAACTGTTATCGAACAATTTGCTTATGCTGATACTTGGGAGCAAGGAACAATATCTTATTTACGCACGATGTGTTCAAGATTTTATTTGGTAAGAGAGCTATTGTCAAATAAGGGAAGTTTTTATGTTCATATAGATTGGCATATTGGGCATTATGTTAAGATATTGTTGGACGAAATATTTGGCAGCGATAATTTCCGTAATGAAATAATATGGAGAAGAAGCCAAAATATTTCTTCTATTGGCAATGTTTATAAAAGATCACATGATGTTATACTTTTCTATTCAAAGTCTACTGACACTCCATTGTCGAAAGTATATAAAAAGCAAGATGAAAGTTATCTTTCACAGTATAAATATAAAGATTCCAAAGGAATATATAGGCATGCACCATTATTAGTTAGTGGCAAAAGAAATGGGTCAACTGGAAGTATTTGGAGAAACATTGATCCTAATAAATGTGGTAGGAATGGTATGCATTGGATTACTAAAATCGAAAAACTGGAAGAATTTGATTCTGAAGGACTAATATATTGGCCTAAAAATGGTGGTCAACCAATGTTAAAATACTATTTAGACATAGAAAAAGGTGTTCTTGTAAGTGATTATTGGGATGATGTTAACTTGATATCTCCAACTAGTTCTGAAAGTTTAGGTTACGCCACCCAAAAGCCCGAAGCCCTTCTCGAACGTATCATCAAAGCATCTTCAAACGAGGGCGACTTAGTCTGCGACTTCTTCGGAGGCAGTGGCACAACCGCCGCCGTAGCCGAGCGATTGGGAAGACGATGGATTACTTGCGATATTGGCAAGCCTGCGTCGCTGGTAATGAGAAAGAGGTTTATTGATCAAGAAGTGAAACCTTTCCTGTATCAGTCGATAGGCGATTATCAAAAAGAGGCATTCAGAAACAACAAGAAACTAAAGCATGTGGGAGACCTCAGTCAAGTGGTGTTAGGGCTTTATGGCGCATTGCCTTTCAGTCCCGAGCAATGCAACGACCGTAACTTTGGTTATATCAAAGGCGGCAGAACACTCGTGATGGTTGACAGTCCAAATAGATTAACTACAGCCGCCACAGTGAAGCGTGCTGTAGAGGCAAAGGCATCGCTGCTTGGAGGCGGTTGGGAAAAGGTTGTTGTGCTTGGATGGAATTTTGCCTTCGACATATCCCAAGCCATCAGTCAATATAAGGACTCCAATGTGGAAGTGCTCGTTATTCCGCCCGACTTGCTCGATAAACTGTCAAAGAAAGGATTCAAGAAACTCATTGACGACCGCTCGGTGAGATTCTCCTCGTTGCAATATCTTGTGGTAAAACCAATCACTGTCACAAGTCAACCGGATGGCGACGAGATAGATGTGGAGTTGGAAAATTACGTACTTCTCTCTCCCGATAACATCCCACTTGACGACAAGGACAAGGAAAAACTGCAAGGAGTGATGCAGCAAGATCCGCTTTCGCTGATAGAATATTGGAGCATCGACCCCGACTATGACGGAGTGACATTCCGTTCGACATGGCAGGACTATCGCGAGAATACGGATAATGATAGCGACCCTCTACACTGTATTTATAAGACAAGACTGAAAGTTGACCACAAGCCACAACGCAAGGTATGCGTAAAAGCTGTGGATGTGTTTGGCTTTGAGAGTCAAGTTGTTATGAATGCTTAGGAGGTGCGGTGACTCACCGCACCACATAAATTGTAGAACAATAAAACAATGAGCAAGATGATGAATACAAATGAATTGTCGCTTGAATTAGCCAAGAGACTCACAGAAATAGTCAACGAGGCATGGGCAGACGGCTCTATGCTCGAAGAGGTTACACCAACAACCAAGGAACTGCTGAAATGGTGGTTCTCTGAAGAACAATGCTCCATCAGAAAACGTAATTTCCATGAAGGTCAGCGACAGGCAATATTGAATATTATTTACTTGCATGAAGTGGCAAAGATTAATACAGTCACCGATACATACGAGTTCGTTGGGGATGACCTTATCGCCCAAGCCGACTTGGCTGCACTTTCAAAAGCTAAATACCAGATACCGAAATATGCGGTTAAGATGGCTACTGGTACAGGAAAGACATGGGTGATGCACGCCATGCTTCTATGGCAAATGCTTAACGCACGTCATGAGGATGAACCAAGTGGAAGATTCACCAAGAACTTCCTGATCGTGGCTCCCGGACTTATCGTATATGACCGACTACTCGATGCATTCTGCGGTCGTATCAAACGAGGAACGGAATATCGTGATTTTGAAACCAATGACTTTACACTGAATCAAGATGTGTTTATTCCTACCCATCTCAGACAAGAGGTATTCTCATTCATTCAAAACAACGTAGTCACTAAAGAGGAAGGCATCGGAAGAAAAGCGACAGGCGACGGAATGATAGCCTTGACCAACTGGCACTTGTTTGAAAACCAACTGGAGGATGATGAACCACAGGAAGATGGCGATATGACCGTACCTGAAATAATAGAACAGTTGCTCCCTATTCGTCCTGGTAAGGCAGCAGGCAACGACCTCGGTATGCTCGACCGCAGGACGCTACGAGGCAATGAGATAGATTATCTGACAGGATTAAAGGACATCATGGTTATCAATGACGAGGCTCATCATATTCATGAGTTGAAACGTGGCGGAGAGATCGAGGAAGTGGAGTGGCAGAAAGGATTGAATGCCATTGCAGAAGGCAAAGGTCATAGATTCTTCCAGATTGACTTCTCGGCGACACCATACGACAACCGTGGTTCTGGAAAGAAAATGCAGAAATGCTATTTCCCTCATATCGTTGTAGATTTCGACCTTGCCTCTGCCATGAGAAAGGGAATGGTTAAGACTCTTTTGCTCGACCGCCGACAGGAACTCACCGAACTTGAACATCTTGACTATAAGGCGGAACGTGACGAAAGGGGAAAGGTTAGTGGACTAAGTGATGGTCAGCGACTTATGATAAGGGCTGGTTTGGCTAAGTTGGCTAAGTTGGAAAAGGACTTCACCGAGGTTGACGAAACAAAAAATCCGAAGATGCTCATTATCTGTGAGGATACGTCAGTGTCACCATTCGTGGAGCAGTTCATCCTTGATGAGGGTTTGGCTCAAGACGATGTAGTCACAGTTGACAGCAACCAGAAAGGTGAAGTGAGTGAGGAGGAATGGAAAGAATTGAAAACCAAACTCTTTGACATTGACAAATACCGCAAACCGAAGGTGATAGTGTCGGTATTGATGTTGCGCGAAGGATTTGATGTCAATAATATATGTGTGATTGTGCCATTGCGTTCATCCGAAGCCCCTATCTTGCTTGAACAGATTATTGGAAGAGGTCTTCGCTTGATGTGGCGCGAAGAAGAATATCAGAGCATCAAGAACGATGACCGTCGTCGAGTGTTGCAGTTGCACACCAAACCGCATACATATATCGATATGCTCTCCATCATCGAGCATCCCGCTTTCATCCAGTTCTATGAAGACCTCTTCAACCAAGGTCTCGCAGTGGAAGAGGATGAAGAATTGGGAGACGGCACAACAACGGGAGACATTCTCAATGTGGGACTTAAGGAGAATTATGACGACTATGATTTTGAGTGGCCGATAATCATCCGAGATGCCGAAGAGGAGCTTGGTGAATATTCAATAGATGTCATGTCATTGTCTCCTTTTACAGATTTCCCATTGGATATGCTTCGCCGATTCCTTGCCAAGGAAGGAGAGATTTTCCTTTCGCAGGAAGTGACAACGAAGACCCAGTTTGGCAAATATGTCGTAACAGGCAATCTGTTTGAGGCGAAATCGTATAATGAATACCTCCAGAAGATTCTTCGCACTATCACATTGAGATTTGACCGAATATCATCTCATAAGGAAATCTCCGTACCAACCATACAGATAGATGATGCTCAGATTATATCGACTGTTGACGCATATATACGTACACGATTGTTCGGTTGTGCGTTTAATCCGTTCAATGGCAACGACTGGAAGATACTCTTAGCGAAAGACGGTGTAGTAACAAAGCACATTATCAATGAGATGGCAAGAGCGGTATGCAAGATGCAGGATGAGCTTCTCACAGTGGATGCAAGAGTGGAGCATAGACATTTCTCCGAGGTGAAATCCTTGAAGATGCGTGAGTCATATTCCTTGCCATTACAGAAAACCATATACGAGCGCACCCAATATCCGTCACATGGAGGAGGATTGGAAAAGGCTTTCGCCGAATTTCTCGACCGTGATGCAGAGGTTGAGCGATTCCTGAAGATTAGTGAGACTCAACATAGTTTTGCCTCAATTTATTATATTAGGGCAGATGGATTGATGTCAGTATATCATCCCGACTTCCTTGTTGCTACAAGCGATAAGGTATATCTTGTTGAGACCAAGGGTAATGACAAGATTAACGACAAAAATGTAAGGCAGAAACAAGCTGCCACAATAGAGTGGGTGAGGAAGATTAACAGTTTGAAGCCTGAAGAAAGGATGAATCGTGAGTGGGAATACGTCCTGTTGAGCGAGGACAACTTCTATGGCTTGTCAGCCAATGGAGCTACAATCACGGATATATGTAATCTCAACAAAGTATCTTTGTCGCAGGTAACAGGGGATTTGTTCTCTTAAAAGATATTAAATAATAGTATGTATTGAACCAACTAATACATACTATTATTATCTTTGTAGTCGAATTGCGAAATAATTAACTAAAAATTGATCTTTGTATGGAAAAACCTACACCAAAATTTAAGGTTGGAGATACCATTTACTTTAGAAGTAATTGGTTTGCTGGTTCGTATATACCAGATATGATGACAGTATTCGGTGTTCGCGTAGTTGAAGAAGATGGCGAGTGGCATGTGAAGTATCGTAAGAAATGTATGCGTTGGGAAATAGATTTCAATGTAGGTGATACAGTTTGGGGATATTTAAATAAGGCACATGGCTCAAGTTATTTGCCTGAGAAGTATGTTATAAGCGAAGTATTGGAAGGTGACGATGGACTGATTTATTGTGTTCGTGGACATGGTACATTAATGGTAAGTGAGGCCAATCTCCATCCGACATATAAGGCTGCATTGATGGATTCAATAAATGACATTATAAGGGATACAAAAGGATGTCTTTATGCAATAGAAAAGACATGCGAGAGACTGAATATCGAGTTCAAAAATCATTTATTGTTACCAAATTCATAGTTAATATAAAAATGTATGATTATGAATAGAAACGAATTTGACGAAGCTGCCAAAGAGTACGACTACTCAGAAAGAGCGAAAGATGTACAAAAGTTGCTTGTTTTACGAAATGAGTTCGTGAAACACTTTAATACCGATTTTATCAAGAAGATGAAATTAGAGGATTACTGTATCGGATTAGGGAGAAATAGTATATTTTGTTTTTGCTATGCTATCGAACAGTCCTTTAAAGACCTTGGAGTTATTCTTGGTGCAACAGCCATAAAATTTGGCATATACTATTCAACAAAAGAAGAAAAGTATGTATATGGTCCTAAATTTGGTAAATCAAAAACTACCGCATTTAATTCTGTGAAGAAAAATCTCCTCAGACTTATTGACGCTGGTGACAAAGAAGAGTTGGAAAAGATTGAAAAGAACATCTTCTCCTCAATGGTTAAAGGTAAGATACTGTCTTTATATTTTCCAGAAAAATATCTTAATATTTTTTCTGATATTCATTTGGATCATTTTCTGAATAAATTAGGTATAGGTAATGATGCTCTATACTTGCAAGATGCAGTCTATAAAAGAAAGGCGATTGTTGATTTTAAGAATTCAGATGATGTACTTTCGTCTTGGGAAATGGACAAGTTCTCGTCTTTTCTATACAGTATCTTTCCTGTTGGGGAAGATAATCGTCAAGGCTTGATATCTGATTCAGATTATTTTATGAGCGTTGGGGAAAAGTATGTTAGGGTTGAGCGTAAGCATAAGCAGATACAAAATGCCTTATATGAGATTCTTTCGGATGAGTATAAGAATCTTAAGATGGAAGTGGCTCCAGACTTTATTTCAAAAGATAAGGTAGATATAATGGGGAAGCATATTGCTTCAGGTGAAAGGCATTATTTTGAGATAAAAACATTTAATGCCAAAAGCAGTATTAGGGAAGCATTGGGTCAAATTCTTGAATATGCTCATTATCCACAGAAAAATAATGCAGACAAAATGTATATTGTTGGTTTGGGAAAACCCACAACAAAGGATAATGAATATTTGGAATATCTTCGTTCATCTTATAAGATTCCCATTTGGTATAGGTGGTTTGACGAAAAGAAACATATTTTGTCAGGGGAGTATTAATTCATAAATACGAATAACAATATTTAAAACTTATGGATATATCGCAAATAAAAACAGTAGAACAATGCGAAGGTGCAATTATCGCATTGAAAAGTCTTGGTTTGCCAATTGACGAACTCGAAGCGTTAAAGAAAAAGTTGGAGTTGAATATTGTTTCAGATAGCAAGACTCCTATATATGACACTTTGGTGGCAAACTATCCATACGGCGAAATGCCAAAGGAGAAAAAGAAGTGTATAGAGGAAACTGTGAAGCAATTGTTGCAGACAGGTCCTCACGCAGAAGAACCAGGACTGTTGCTTGGTAAAATCCAGTGTGGAAAGACTGATACGTTTGAGGATATAATCGGTTTGGCTTTCGATAAGGGTATCGATGTGTGTATTGTCCTGACCAAAGGAACAAAACCGTTGGCTCAACAGACCATTATGAGAATGAAGAAGGACTATCGGTTCTTTAAGGCATCTGATGACTTAAAGCAGAATGTTACCATTAATATCTTTGACATAATGGACGTATGGAAGAATCTCAAACAAGCCAAAGTGGAAAGTGGTAAGACCGTCATAGTATGCAAGAAACAGGCAACCAATCTTGACCACTTGATTGAGATGTTTAATGAGAAAAGTCCGTTCTTAAAGAAAAAGAAGGTGCTTGTGGTGGATGATGAGGCTGACTTTGCCAGTCGCAACTATCGTTCAGTTAGGGCGGAGGCTCTTGTTGATAAAGATGGAAAACCAGTAGTGCAGGATGCTGAAACAGAAATGGCAAAGATAAGTCAGCAGATAGATGATTTTAGGAAAATACCGGAATACTGTCGCTACCTGCAAGTGACGGCTACACCTTATTGCCTTTATCTGCAACCGCAAGGGGAACTAAATTTGAATGGTAATATAGTAAAGCCTTTCAAACCTCGCTTTACGAGTCTTGTTCCTATTCATAGCAAATATATTGGTGGAAAAGAGTATTTTGAAGACTCGAAAGACCCCGATTCGATGTATAGTCACTTGTTTCATCAAGTTGATGAGAAATGCATCGATGTTCTTGGGCATGAAGACAAGAGATACCTCAAAAATCCAATATCGTCGGGGAATATTTATGGTCTGACTTATGCTATTATATCCTATTTTATGGCTACGGCTATACGTCGAATACAAAAGAAGGAAGAGGGAAAGGACTATAAGTCGAGTGCTCTTATACACGTTGAGATTGACAAACGCAATCATGATTGGCAACAGCGAATAATAAATCGACTGATTGACAGTATAAAGGATGTCATTGTGGAAGAAGACCAATCTGACCAGAGAATATGGACGGCTATTGACGTGAATTACAAAGACTTCCAAGAGTCGAATAGAAAGGGTAGGGAAGCCGGACTTATTGACGTGGAATTGCCTTCGCTTGACGACATAAAAGACAATTTGCGTGAATTGTTTAATACTAACAACTATCATGTTCAGGTTGTGAACTCAGACGAACAAGTATCAACATTGCTTGATGAGGAAAGTGGCGAGTTGAGTCTTGATACGGCTGCCAATATCTTTATTGGTGGTAATATCCTTGACCGTGGCATAACAATCAAGAATATGCTATGTTTCTTCTATGGTCGCAATCCTAAGAACTTCCAGCAAGACACAGTCCTTCAGCATGCACGTATGTATGGAGCAAGAGCCAAGGAAGATATGGCAGTGACAAGACTGCATACAACAGACTTGATTCATAAGATTCTTGTACGAATGAACGAACTTGACAATCAGCTTCGTGAGTGGTTTATTGCCGGTAAGGACAAGGCCGATGTTAATGCAGTATTCTTGGGATACGACAAGAACATAAAGCCTTGTGCCATGCAGAAGATAAAAGCATCTAATGCCTTGACACTAAAACCTCAGATTCGTATGTTGCCTGTAGGATTCTGGACAGGAGGAAAAACTGCTACATCCAAGTCTTTGCAAAAGATTGACGAATTGATAGAGACTGCCCCTGGTTTTGCTCATAAAGATGAAAACGGATTCTTTGAAATGGATAAGAACAGAGTGGTTGAGATACTAAAACTCATTGAGTCAATGTATGTCTTTGACGATAAACCAAGTATAAACAATCTTGACCATAAGAATGATGTACAGGAGATGCTATGTGCTCTTGAGTATTGCACAGATAAATCAAATGGTAAAGTATATGTATTGCATAGAACAGACCGTGAGATGGGACGTATAAGAGCTAATGGTGGTTGGATTGACGCTCCAGATGATGGTCGTACAGATACCAAGCCATCTCGTGAGAAAGCCATTGATGCACCGGTGGTAATGCTAATTCGTCAGAATGGTAACAAGAAAATTGACGAGGCCACTGGCATGAACGTAGGATGGAATAATACACCGTTCTATTGGCCTGTGCTTATGACACAAAAGAATATTGACCCTGTTATGTTTGCTATTGACCAAAGCAAAAAGAAAAAACTGGCTGCAATAGATAACTCGGATATTCTTGAAGGCATCAATCCTGATGAAGTTCTCAAGATGACATATAAAGGTGACCTTGAAGACCGTTTTGGTAAGGAAGGAACTGAATACAATGATAGAGAAAAGCAACCACAGGAGTCAAGAACGCTAAAGGATACTACTGCTTCAAAGTTTATCTTGAAGGATGAGAAAGGTAATTGGCTCAGGAATCCTGATGTGGAATTTGATGAGGCTCATGATCATGGTTTGTATTCATTCAATGGCGGTCGATTCCCATTCGTATTCCGTCCATATAAGTATATGTTGCTCGCTAATGGACGAAATGCCAAGGCTGACTTGATGCTTATGGAATTGGATGATATGTCAACATGGTTTGCCTTGCCTGACGGTGAACTTAATGAAAATGGCGATTTGTATGACTTGGGTACTGATAATCTTCTCCTTCATGGATCTGATATTATCTATAACAAGAATATGGATGGTTGTGATTATATAGACAGTAGTATCACTCAGTGGGTCATTGTTTATCCCATAAAGAAGGTCTTGAAGTTCAAAAAGAATTCAATTGAGTGGGATGCATTGTTTAACAATGATGAAGATGAATAGTTATAAGGTGTCAGTGTCAAAGGTGTCAGATAATACCATTTGACACCATTGACACTGACACCTTTGACACCTCTCCATTCTTCCAATGTTGTCAATAGGCAGTATAGTAACTTTTTGACTATTGATAGAGCGGAGGATGAACGGAGTTACAAAGGCGTTATAGCGAAGGATGAACGGAGGATGATTAGCATTGGGAGTTTTTTGAGTCCTCAAAATGGCAAATAATCGGCGAAAAGTTTGGAGGAATGGAAAATAGTTTGTATCTTTGCGGCGATATTAATAATGTATTTTGTTTATGTGGAATTATGGAAGAAAGATTATCGAATATATATTTAAGAAACGGCGAGAATGCATTGACATATGTGCAGAGCTTGAATGCAGGAGTGAGGCATATCGCGACCGAAGCGATATTAGAGTGTTTGAAATTGGGCTATCCTCTGAACAATATGGAGATTACGAGCAAGGCACGGGAAATGCAGCGTATGAGAATGAGAGCGCGCGCATAACTTAAACGTTTGAACGAGCAGGTGAAACGAAATTCAGAACGATTCCCTAATGATTTTATGTTTCAACTAACAAAAGAAGAGTTTGAAATTTGGAAATCACAATTTGTGACATCCAAATCAATCTTAATGGGAGCAAGAAATCGACAAAATACAAGAATGACAAATATGGCAGATTGGCTAAGGACTTGAATCTTGCAATATACAGCCTTTGAAAAATAAGGTGTCCCGCTCCAATATCTTCAATCTAAATAGAATGAACCTACGAACAACCTATAATCATTCTCATATGCCCAATCGAAGGATGAACGAAGGATGAACGAAGGATGATCGAAGGTTGATTGGGCAAGAATGTGACTACTTTTTCAGTATAGGCACAGATTTATTGTAATGCTGTAATTGTAATGATTTACGCCCTAAGACAATGGTAAGTGATTGAATATGAGTTAAAAATATTATCATAGACCATTACATTACATCATTACAATAAATTGTATCATTGTTATATAGTTTCTTCCCAAAATCCATGTGACATGTGACGCTAAAAAAGAGTCACACTATCTGGATGCGGCTGCTTGAGTTGTTGCCCTCCTGAATCACCTGTATCTGCACTGGGATATTGGCTTTCACCTCATCCACATGACTGATTACTCCCACATGGCGACCGCTCTGGCTGTGAAGGGTGCGCAGGGTGGTGATGGCATTGGTGAGCGACTGACCGCTGAGGGTGCCGAAACCCTCGTCGATGAAGAGGGTGTCAACAGAGAGCGTGTCGCCTATGTCGGCAAGGGCGAGGGCAAGGGCGAGCGACACGAGGAAACTCTCGCCGCCACTGAGCGAGTCGGTGCCGCGGGATGCAAAGCCTTGATAGGCATCCTCAAGCGAGATGTAGAGCGTGCCGGGGACAGCTTTTAGCGTGTAGCGAGGGGCAAGACGCTGGAGATAGGCATTGGCCGAGTGGAGCAGACTGCCAAGGATGTAGCTTTGGGCAATTTTCTGGAACTTGGTGCCGTTGGCGTCACCGATATATGCGTTCACACGTTGCCATCGGTCGTATTCCTTGCGTGCTTCCTCAGCTTTTTGCCTCAGTTCCTCGGCTCCCGACTTCTTTATCTTGTCGTCGTCGAGAGTCTTCTTCTTGGCCCCATAGTTTTGGTTGAGCATGCTGATATCTTCGGATAGTTGTGAGTGGATGGCGGTAAGTGTATCCACAGTGTCTTCCTCGGATATAGAGCTGCTGATTTCCTCGGCAAGATGATTCTTTATGCGCAAATTGATATTGGCGAGCAAGGTATGGCATTGCTGCAAATCGCGCTTCGTCTTCTCGTTGTCATTATTGAGCGCTTCGATGAATGATGAAGTGAGAAGATACAGTTCCTCCAGTCGAGTGATGTCAATATCAGGATGACTTTGGACAAACGTGGATATTGCTTCCTTGGCATCCCTTGCCGTTTCGTTGGCCTTGTTGAGGAGGGCGAGGGTAGAGGCCACTTCGCTCGACAAGTTGTTGAATCGTGAGATGGGCGACGGCTGTTCCAATTGGTGCATTTCGCCCTCCGGTGTCGTCATCTCCTGTTGGTATCCCTTGTATTTCTCCAACGTCTGCTTAGTGGTGTTGATTATGGTGAGGGCATTCTCCATATCTTTCTCGCATTTCTCCTTCTCACTCTTGCTTTTCTCAAAGTCTGGTTGTATAACTTTTTCAATGTGAGTCTTTTGTGCGGATAGAGTCTTTCGAATGGCTTTAAGGGCATCATTGATAGTCTCGCCTTGTGTGATTTTGACTTTTAGAGAATCTCGCTTTTGTTCATTGGCAAGTCGGATGGCATCGAGTTGTTGATGGATGTCACCAGATATGGTTGGGATACCGCATTTCAGGCATGCCTTGAGTGCATTGCCCTGGGCCTCAACCACAGTCTTGTCGTTGTTGTGAGCAAGTCGGTTGGTGTTATACGATTTTTCCTCTGCCTTCACCTCCGCCTCAAATTTGTTATACAACTGTGATTGCTCGTCATACAGTCGCTTGGCCTCATTATATTTATTGTTCACTTCATTGTACATCTCCATTAGTACTGCCTCTGTGGGAGGTATGGCTTGAACAACTTGTTGGCACACAGGACATTTATCGCCCACATGCAATTTGTGGCGCATGGATTTCGCCCACTTGTCAATGGTGTCCTTATGTTTGAGCAGTGTGTCCTCCCATTTGTCGAGTTCCGACTTTGTGGCTTCCACCTTTGGCAGCATCAGCTTTGCCTTCTGTCTCTTGTTCTCCAATGCTGCAAGATCCGCCGAGAGTTGTTTTTCTTTCTCTGCGTATGCAGTCTTGGCTGAATCAAGATGTATGAGCATAGTCTTTGCCTCGTTGATGGCCGACAGGATGGCGGTGGTCTTGTTGAGGCTGTCATACAGTGCCTTCATCCCCATTGCGTCAAGCTCTTCCTGCTTCTGTTTTTCGTTGTCCTCGATTGCCGCCAGTTTCTCTTTTGCCTCTTCCAAAGCCTTGTCGGCTTTCTGGAATTGCGGAATGAGAGTGTCGGATAATTTCTTGTCGAGATATGCCAATCTGTTGAGCAGCAATCTGTATGTGCATACCTTCTCGTTCATCTCGTTCTCATATATGGAGATGTTTTTCTCAGCCACCTTCTTCTCCTTCATCCTCTGTCGAATGTCTGCCGTTTCCCTCCATTGTGCGAGAGTTCTCTCGTTTTCAACAAACAACTCGCTATTGGTCTTCTCCTCCACCTTGCGCAGTGCCTCCTCGCAGTCTGCCTTCTCCTTTTTCAGATTGATGTCGTCGGTCAGCCAATGCAGTTTTTTGGCGATGTTGTCATTCTCCTTGCCTTTCGTGAGGAGTTGTTCTTCTATCGCCTTTATTTCATCATTAAGCAAGGCGATGTCCTCGTCGTTCAGTCCAGTGTCCTTGGCCTTGAGCAAAGCCTCGTCCAGGAGTCGTTTCTTCTCCGACGTAATCTCAAACAGTCGTCGGCCTATCTTGGTATATTCAGTAAAGTGTGTGATTTTTTCAAGTATCTCCACCTTCTCCTTCTCATTGCTTTTGAGGAATCGTGTGAATTCGCCTTGTGCGAGCATTGTGGTGCGGCAAAACTGATTGAAATCGAGTCCCACGGCCTGCTGCATAGCCTCTCTCACATCGCCCACCTTGTCGCCTCGGCCTTCATATCGCTTGTCGGCAGTGATGTCGTGCAGTAGCCAAGTGGCGGGCGACAGACTGCTCGATGCCTTCTTCTTCAATCCTCGTTGCACATGCCATTCCGCCTCATAGTCGTGCCCGTCGATACCCTCGAATGAGAGTATGACGAAGGCCTCACCCGTGTTGCGACGCATCAGTTGTCGGGGGTCGTCGAGGGTGAGGTTGTCACTGTTGTTCTCCACCTTCGTTTTTTCGCATTGCACTAATCGGGGGGTGGTACGATATAGGGCCAAGCATATGGCGTCGAGGATAGTGGTCTTGCCCGCCCCCGTCTTACCAGTGATTAGGAATACGTCACTCTCCTTGAGTGGTGATGCCGTGAAGTCGATCTCCTCGTCTTCGATCGAGGCAATGTTATGTATATGCAGTCTTTTTATCTTCATAATCCTTAACTCCTTTAACTCCTTAAATATCCCTTTTCACTTCCTCGATTATCTGTCTCATCTCGTCGTCAAAGGTGACGCCCTTTGATTCAATCCACATCCTTGCCACATCTGTAGTGTCGAGTTGTTTGAATTCGGATGTGGTGAACACTCGGCGTTCCTTTTCCTTCTGTATCGACTCTTTTCTTTTGGCATTGATGAAGCAGAATCGGCAAGCCTTTGTTGAGGCTATCATTCTTGCTTCGTCGTTGGCTCCCGATTTCAGATAGTTTTCCACCTCCACATTAAGTCGCACGTAAGATGGAATATCGTCAGGATAATTCATAAATTCTCGTTTCACCTCCTCCCACTCGGAAAATCCCTCCTGCGGGATATTCACAAGGGGGCGAGGGTTGCTAATGTCCAATGGAGTGACCTGCGGGATGGCTCCATGCCCATCACATTCCACGAGCATCACGCAATGCCTGTTGCCCCGATATACCTCGTCGAAACTCATGGCTATCGGAGTGCCGCAATAATATATCCTTCCGTCGTTGTCCAATTTCTGATATTTGTGGATATGTCCGAGGCCGATGTAGTCATATCCCTCGCCAAAGACGCTGAGCTCCTGGCAGCCCAATCCGCCGATATTCTCGTCGGTTGACATGTCGTGCCCACGGTAGTCGCATCGTGCCACGGCGAGATGGGCGCAAAGGAATACGGGCAACTGCTCCTCCTTGTTCATTTCAGCCACCATTTCCTGCAATCTTA
>OBLI01001619.1_pt1 | contig 21366 bp, 24 predicted proteins | sample 1519701 | NCBI WGS metagenome assembly OBLI01 (sample SAMEA3663005, study PRJEB22513) | pig gut metagenome | biome: pig gut; feature: pig-associated habitat; material: faeces | place: France | collected 2012
TAAATTATCTAAAGAAATAAGAAAAGAATTAGATAAATTTCCTTTAATAGGATGTGAATATTTAGATAAAAAAGACGTGGATTTGATTTATGAAAAGATAATCAATAGAGCATTGAGTTACCCCTTAGTTACTGACATTCATACTATGATTTTTAAAAATGAAATAGAAGTAATTAATTCCGTCGAAGATGAAAATGCCAGAAATTTATTATTTATATTACTTGTTTATTATAAATGGGCTACTACTCAACAACAATTATTCTTTTTTAGCAAACATAATAATGCAAAAATGGTAATAACAAATGATATGGATGTTTGGAAATATGCTGGCATAATGAAATTGCGTGTTGCGGATAGATATAGATTATGCAATCAATTAATAATAAAAGGACTATATGTAGAAGATAATTTTAAATCTAATAATTATTTTTATTTACCTTTTGCTTCAGACGCTTATGGAAGTGGAGATGTTGCTATCTGTATAAATAATTATGATAACATTTTAGGAGAATTATATTATTATAATGACCCAGAACACTATAAAAGATGTTCTGAGTGTGGTGTTGTTATAAAAAAAACACGCTCTCCAAAAAAATATTGTGATAATTGTGCTAAAGAAGTAAAGAATAAACAGAATATTAAATATTATAAAGAAAATTCTAATTTAGGAAAAACCCAATCTCTTGTAAGCCCTGTAAAATAAAGGAAAACGTATGTTCGAAAAAAGTATTATATATATGAATAAGAAAAACAAATTTTGAATAAAAGGAGTTTTGATATGATTTTAGAGAGAAAAGAAGGAGAGACAGAGATACAATATTTATGGCGTATTGGTAAAATGGTTGATGCTGGTAAAATAGGAAGTTGGAAAGATATAACTCCTACTTTAAATAAACAACTTAGAGAAGATGATGAATATTATGATGAGTCAGCATATAGAAAAAAATATCAAGCGGCTAAAAAGTTCTATGATGAAATTTTTTCTCAACAAGGAGATGAAGATTTTAAAAAAGAACAAGAAGAAATATTGAGAGAAATTAAAAAAGAAAAAATAAAATTAAGAGATGAAAGAACAGAATCTAATAGAGGAATTAGAATAGAAGCCAGAGTTGAAGATAAACTTGATTATTTTGAAAAAATAATTGCAAATCAAGGCAAGATAGACTATAAACCTCTTAAACCAGCTGAAAGAGAATTAATAAAAACAAAATCGGATAATGATTTAGTTATTATGTTAAGTGATTTACATATAGGTCAAACTTTTGCTTCAGCTTGGGGGAGATATAATTTAGAAGTTGCAAAAGATAGAATGAACCAATATTTAAACAAAATAATAGAAATAAAAGATAGACACAATTCTGAAAATTGCTTTGTAACATTACAAGGAGATATGATTAGTAATTCTATTCATAAAACTATTGCAATAACAAATAGAGAAAATGTAATTGAACAAGTAATATCTGCTAGCGAAATAATAACTGCTTTTTTAGCAGAACTTAGTAAAATATTTAATAATGTTACGGTAGTAAGTGTTGTTGGTAATCATTCAAGAATAGATAAAAAAGAAGACGCTCTTAAAGATGAAAGATTAGATACTTTAATTGAATGGTATGCTAAAAGTAAATTAGAGAACTTTGAAAATATAGAATTTATTGAACCTTACGATAATACATTTAATTGTTTTGTTGTTAGAAACAAACATTACTTTGTTGTTCACGGGGATTATGATAAATTTGATATGGCAGGAGTTGCCAAATTAAGTATGATGGCGGGTTATTTCCCTTATTGTATTTTATTTGGTCATAGACATTTCCCTGCTACAACTGAAATCAATGGTATTAAATTAGTTCAGTCCGGAAGTTTTCCTGGTGCTGGAGATGACCATACTATTGAATTAAGATTAAGTGGAAAACCATCTCAGACAGTGTTAGTTTGTAATGAAGATGGAATAGAATGCAATTATACAGTGGAACTCGATTAGGAGTTCTTTTATTTTTGGAAGAAAGGTGAGATTAGGTGGCTACAAAAAGTAAGAAAATTACTACAAGTCAGCCAAAAGAGCCTAAAAGAATTTGTCAGAATCAAGATTGTGATGCGATGGGTAGATATCAAAATAATAGCGATTTTTATAAATCAAGAAATATATCAATAGGATATCATCCTTATTGCAAAGAATGTATAAAAAAAATAACCAATATTGATGATATGCAAACAGTTTATGACATTTTACAAACTTTAGACACACCATTTATACAGGATGTCTGGAAGGAGGCTCTTGCTGATATAAATGGTAATTATATAGATAAATATTTAGAATTAATAAACAGCACTTATAAAACTAGGTATGAAAATGCCCGCTTTAAAGATAGTATATTTAATGTTACATCTGATATAGAAAGAAATGAAGATGGGACAGAAATGAAGAAGTGGGATGATGAATGGCAAGGTTATTATTCAAAAAGAGAATTAGATTATCTTAATAGATATTATCAGGATTTAAATAATGATTTTAAAATTATAACTACCAATCATAAAGATTATGCTAGGAGAATTGCTCAAGCTTCATTAATAATGAATGATACTTATAATGTTATGAGAGAAAACCCTGATGATAAAGATGCTGTTAGTGCATATAATACTGCTGTATCTAATTTTGATAGATTATCAAAATCAGCACAGTTTGCAGAAAGCCAAAGAAGTGCGAGTGATGTTTCACTTGGATGTTTTGGTAAAGTTTTTGATGCAGTTGAAAAACATAATTTCGTGCCTAAACATATACCAGAAGATAAAGATATGTTTGATAAGATTATAGACCAATTTATGAATATAAATAGGAGTTTGTAATTATGGCGGTTAATGTCAAAAAAGTTCGTAAGGGAGTAGAAGCTCAAAAAACTTGGGGATATGATAACATGGATTCCCCATTGAGTTATGACCCTATTAATTCAGAAAAAATAGATTATGAAGAATGGACTAAATTCTTATCTTATTATAGGTATTATGTTGATGAATTTGCTGTTGATATTTTAGGAATGACAAATTTATTCCCATTTCAAAGATTATTATTAAGAGCAATGGGAAGATTTCCAAATATAATGTTTATAATGTGTAGAGGTTTAACAAAATCATATATTGCTGCAATATTTATTGTATGTATGGCTATTTTATATCCAGGTATGGCAATAGGTATTGTTTCCGGTAATGGTAATCAAGCAAGAATGGTTGTTAAACAAAAAATAGAAGGCGAATTATGTAAAAATGAAAATATAAAAAGAGAGATTTCAAATATAAACACTGGACAAGATAATTGTATTGTTCAATTTAAAAATGGAAGTTCTATTAGAGCTTTTACTTTAGGAAATAATCAAAAGGGAGATAGCTCGAGAGGTAAATTTATTGCTTCTCCGTATAGAAATATACGCATAAATAAAATGAGGGAGAATTGCTGGGAACACGTAAAGGATATTAAACTACAACATAATACCTTGAATGGTATAAGTGTGAATGTTTGAAAATTAATATTTATATGTCAATCAGCAGCCGAGCCCGAAAGGGAAGGTTCATCGACTAGAGTTTAACTCGTAGTATTAAGTGATACGAAGTACCCTCCTCTAAACAGATAATGCTGTAGATGAAGATATAGTCAGTGCTTATATGAAAGTATAAGAAAATTAATTTATTCATTTTGGGGACAGCAGCGACGGCTGTTTTTAAATACCTTAATTATTTAAATTACCCATTTCTTATTAAAATCTATTAAGGAGATGATAATATTGAACGAATGTAGTGGAATTTATAGAATAGATTGCAACGGTGAATGTGTTTATGTCGGACAATCTATCAATTTAAAAAGTAGAAAAAGTTCACATTTAAGAAAATTAAGAAATAATAATCATTATAATATATATTTACAAAGATTATATAATAAATATGGTGAAAATTTTATATTTAATAAAATAGAAGAATGTGAACCTCAAATTTTAACAGAAAGAGAAATGTTTTGGGTTAAACAATTAAAACCAAAATGTAATATGCAAATTCCAAGTGACAGCACATATTTTACTATTACAGAAGAATCGAGAAAGAAAATGAGTTTAGCTACTAAAAGTAGAATGACTAATGAAATGAAAAAGAAAATTTCAGAAAGAACCAAAGAGGCAATGCACAGACCCGATGTTTGGAATAAATTTATTCAAGGTCAAAATTCAAAAGGTTATAAAGAACCTTGGAATAAAGGTCTTAGAGGAACTTCTAAACAACCAACTGCTAAAAAGGTTTATTGTAAAGAATTAAATATGACTTTTAATAGTGCTTATGCTGCAGGTATTTATTTAGGAGCCCTAAATGGCAAAGGCGTTTCAAGAGTTTGTTTGGGTCAAAGAAATAAATACAAAAATATGCACTTTGAATATGTTAATGAATAAATTAATCTTTATTAAAGTAACGATTTAATAAAGTAACATAACAGTGGAGATTTCAACTTATTTTAGTTGATGAAGCTAGGCTTGTTAAAACAGAAGCATTGAAAGAGGTTTTAATACCGATGACAAAAACTCCAAGAGAAAATGCTATCGAATTAAAAAAGAAATTTCCTGAAGCACCTTATGAAGAAGGTAGAATGGTATATATATCTTCTGCTTGGTTAAAAACTTGTGATTTATATCAAAGATTTTTAAATTTTTATAGTCAGATGACTTCTGGGGATAAAAATTTCTTTGTTGCAAGTTTGGATTATCGAGTAGGTATAGATGCCGGTTTATTTACCGAAGAAAATATGATGCTTGAAAAAAATGACCCTGAAATGACTTTAGATAAATGGGCTTATGAATATGAAGGTAGATTTGTTGGAAGTGCTAATGACAGTTACTACCCTTATGATATAACTTCAAAATGTAGGTCATTAGACAGATGTGAATTAGAACAACCAAAAAAATGTCAATATCAATATGTTATTACTCATGACGTTGCTGTTTCCGGTAAGTCCGGTTCAGATAACGCCTGTACTCATGTTATTAAATTGATACCAAGAAAAAATGGTACATTTACAAAGCAAGTTGTTTTTACTAGAACGATGAATGGAGCGACATTAAAAGAGCAAAGAGATTTTTTAAGGGAGCTTATACATATAAAATTCCCAAATACTACTAAACTGGTAATAGATGCTCAATCTGCTGGTCAAGGTTTATTATCCTTATTAGAAGAACCTTGGACTGCAAGAAATAACAGAGGCGAAATAGAAGAATTTCCTCCGTTGATTTGTGATGATGATGATGAAGCACAAATATTATTACCTGATGCTGAACCTCTTATTAGAGGAATTACTGCTACTCAAGAATTTAATAGTACGTTTTATCCTTATATGAAATCTGGATTTGAAGATATGAGTTTACAACTACTTGTTGATAGCAGTGAAACAGATGAAGAATATAAGAGTGGGAAATACAGACCAGAAGAACAATTAATTCATGTTGAACACGACAATTTAGTTCAAGAATTAAGCAATATAAAGCAGTCTTATTCTGAGGGTGGCAAAATAATTTATACTAGGATAGTTAAAAGTAAAAAAAGAGACCGTGCAACAAGTCTTATGTATGGATTATCTGTTGTTTGGGAATATGAAAAACAAGGGAAAGCTGATATGTATAAAAAAGAAGTTGACCCTTTAACTTATTTAAAAAAATATATATATTAAGGAAGGAAGGTGAATTAAATTGGATAAAGATAAAAATAAAGAACAGCTAACTCAAGAAGAAGTTGTAGAAACATTAAAAGCTTTTGAGCGAGCATTAGATATAAGAGATGAACAGATTAAACAAGGAGTATTTGATATTGTTCAATTTAATAAAGGTATGCAATTAGCCGGTGCTTATACTCCATATACTCAAAATGAATTAATGAAAAGAATGAATATTTCTACTAATGGTACGCCAAAAGGACAAGAAATAGAAGAAGCCTTATCCAATCCATTAGATAAAGAGGATAATTTAATCAATTATAGCCAATCTTTTTATTTTAGTAGTTTTATGTATAAAAGAAATCAAGAGTATTTAGCCAACCTTCCAGCTTTTGACTTGGAACTATCTTGTATTAATGCTGAACCAGAAGATTATAAAAGCAAAAAATACAAAAGTGATTATAAAGCAATTAAAGATTTTTTAGATAAATTTAATTATAGAGAACAATTTAGAATGGTTACTTGGAATATCATAATGAATGAAACATATTATGGTATGTTTAGGGAGTTTGAAGATAAGAGTATTATTCAAGATTTCCCATATAAATATGCTCAAATTACAGGAAGATTTGAATATGGATTACTTTATGATATAGATATGAGTTGGTTTTTGCAACCACAAGTGGATATCAATTGTTATCCTGATTGGTGTAAAAAAAGATTTAATGAATTATTTAATCATGGTCAGGCAAAACCTTATGTCCCAAGTAATAAAATAAATAAAAGAACCGGAAGTTTTGGGGTTTGGACACAAACAGACCCAGAAGATGGATGTTGGGTATTTAAATTCAATCCAAATCAAAATTTACAAGTTCCATTCTTTTCAGGAATATTACCAGAAATGGCTGCAGTTCCAGTAATGAGAAATTTGCAAATAAATCAAAGTATGGCAGCAGCAAGAAAATTACTTGTTAGTTCAATCCCATATTTAAATGAAAAGAAAACTGCTAGTGTAGCAAATCAATTAGCAATAGATGCTGATGTCTTAGGTAAATTTATAGGATTAGCTACTGCAGGATTAGAAAGTGCTATTAAAGTATTAGCTTTACCAACAGAAGATATAAAAGGTGTAGAATTTGAAAATACAGACAATGATACTTATGAAACTTTTATGACAGTAACAAGTTCTTTACTAAGTGGGGGTAAAGTTATATTCTCAACTAATGAAAGACAAAATGCTATTGAATCTCAATTTGCAATTAATATAGATGAAATGTTAGTAGAATCTATATATCCTCAATTTGAGAACTTTTTGGATTATTATGCTAACAAACATACAAAAAAATTTAAATGGAAATTTAAATTTGTTGGGTGTAACGACCAATTTGATAGAGAAAGAAGACAAACAGAGGCATTTACATATGCCGATAAAGGTGTTGTTCTTCCAAATAAAATAGCATCATCATTAGGTATGAATAAAATTGAATTAGAAAGAGAATTAGATGAAATGAATAATTCGGATTTCATAAATAAGCTAAGACCAATGCTTAATATTTATACTACTAGTAGTCAATCAGATAAAGGTGGTAACCAAAATAATAATGGCAGACCTAAATCTGATAATTCTGAATTGACTGATAGTGGTGCAGAAACGAGGGCAAGAGGTTCAAATATAGAAAAAGGCGGAGAAATATAAAGGAGGTTAGAATATGTTATCTGAAGGATTATTAACAATAGAAATAAAAGAGGCATTAGAAGAAATAGTAAAACAATGTTTTTATAATAATCGTATAGCTGATAGAATAGCTAGTTTATTATCTGTTCAATTTGTTATGCCAGCTACTGAAAAGATTATACATTCTAAATATGCTCACTTAATGCCAATTCTAGCTGATGTTATTACTGATTATATGTCCGCTAGAGATTGTAGTGCTATATATGGAGAAACTCCAATTGGTAATCAAGAATATAATACACCATTAGATTGCTTTCAAAAGTTATTAGAAATAAATCTTGAATTAGAATCTAAAACTAAAAAAGCTATTGATGTAGTAATGGAGCAAAAAGATTACGTGACAAAAGTAGAATTAGATTCTTTTTTAAAATCATTAATACCAATTACCAATAGTTTATTAACTTTAGTAGATAAAGCAGAAAATTATAATAAATTGGAAGATTCAAGAGAGTGGATGTCTTTTGATAAAGATGTTCATATTTTTAATTTATTTGAGGATTAATATGTTTATATCAAATTATGAAAAAATAAGTGATACTAAAGTATATCTTTGTGGTAAAATGATGGCTGATTTCTTAATAAAAGAAGGATTTCCTTTATTAAGTTATGATAATGATAAAAAGAAATATATTTTTGCAAGAACTAAGAGGCTTGATAAAATACTTAATCATTTGCCTTTTAAATTAAAAATATTAAAGAAGGTAGGTGTTATTAATGGATAAAAAGCATCTGTCTTTAGATATAGAAAATTTTGAAATTATCCCAGAAGAATATTCTGATAATCAATTAGCAATAGTTGAAATTTATGTGTGCCATGATGGTAATAATAGGCATAATGTCCCTATTTCACATAAAGCATTGGTAAATGCAAAAGACACCTTAAAAAATAAATTTCTTGTTGCAGGATTTGATGGAAATGATTTTGAAGGTCATGAAAAGGATGAAATTATTATAGGTTTTTTCCCAGAAAGTTCTAAAATGAAATTTGTTAAAAAGAAAGGTAGAACATATCTAGTAGCACAAGCAATAATGTCAAAAGTTTATGCTCGTTGGGCATATGATATATTTGCAAATAATGGCAATCATAGAGATGTTTCAATGGAAATAACGGTTCTTGATGGGGAGACAGATGAATATGGAGACTTAGTAACCATAGATAAGTTTGTTTTTAATGGAGTAACCGTATTGGGATTAAGTCATGTTCCTGCCTGTGAAGGCAGCAGTGCATCTATAATCAAATTTGACACTGAAAATGCACTTAGAATTTATAATGAGCACTATAGCAAGACTACTAATTTGAAAAAGAAATATGTGGATGATATGGTGAAATTTTCTGTAGGAAAGGAGGATATTAAATTGGATAAAGAAGAAAAAGTAGTTGAAGAAGAAAAAACAGTTGAATGTTCAGAAGAAGAAACTGTAGAAAAAGAATCAACTGAAAAGGAAAAAGTTGACTGTGAAACTCAAGACGAAGATAAAAAAGATGAAGTTATTTATTCTGATTCTGATAAAGAATCTGATAAGAATGATGATTCTGAAGATGAAAACTCAGATGATGATACAAAAGAAGTAGAACATGAAATTAAAGATTCTAAAGAAGAAGAATGTGAGGATGACAGCAACAAAGAATCTCTTCCTACTGAAAATTGTGAAACTGATGAAAATGATGAAGGTGAAAAAAAAGAATCATTTGAAGAAGTTGTTGCTGAAAGAGATTCATTAAAAAAAGAAAATGAAAGTTTATTAGCTAAAGTTGAAAAATATGAAGCAGAAGAAAAAGCAATAAAAGTTGAAACTATTATTTCTAATGTTTCAAAAGTTTTCTCAGCTGAAGAACTATCAGAACTTAGAGAAGAATCTAAAAATTATTCTTTAGAAGAATTAAATGTCTTTGACAATCTAGTAAAAGCAAAAGCTTTTGATAGAGTGGGAGAAGTTAAGACAGAAAAGAAATTTACAAAAGTGGCTATTAATGATATTTTAGATAAACCAGAATCTAAATATCTATGGTAATAGAAAAATAATAAGATGAGAGGAGAAAAGAAATATGAAAACAGTTTTAGTACCTACTTTAGTTGCTGCTAAGAATATTGATTCATTAAACGCAAGTTTTATTGATTCAGAAAAAGATATTGATAATGGAATGGTATTCTCTGCTGGTGACTACAGTAAAGAACAAGTTTATGATGTAGCTGCAGTTAGTGAATTAACTAATTTATATATGGCTTTTAGCCCAGAAGATACAATCATAACAGATGCTATGGGAAATGAATACAAAATAGGTATTAATGACCCAAGAACATTTACAAATGTAAAAGGAAAAGTATTTAGTGCTTTTAAACCACAAGTAGGAGACAAAATTTTAATTACTGCTGAAGGTATTGAAGGTAGCTTAAATGATTATGCTGTAGCTGCTACTGGAAAAAATAAATTACAATTTGCTGCTGCTGCTGTTGAAGGATTAAGCTATAAAGTTATAGATAAAAATGCTTATATTTCAATTGGTGGAGCTACTGCTATAGGTTCACAAAGAGTTGCTGCATATTTATTAGAATGTGTAGCTATATAATTTAGAAAAAAAATAAGATGAGAGGAGAAAAGAAATATGAAATTACCAAATAGTGTTTTAACATTCACAGCAAATGATGAAGAAAGAAAAAATGCTTATTCAAAATTTGTTGAATATTATGAATCTTACATGAATGGGAAAAAAAGTAGTGCTAATGGAACTACTTTCGAAGAAATGAATAGCAAAATGTTAAAATTCTATGCTGACGAAGTTGAAAGAATGTCTGGACGTAAAATGGCAGACTATGCTGATTTAGCTCAATACTGCAACTTCAGTGACGTAAAAGAATCTGCATTTGCTATTATTGGTATGATAACAGATTTAATTATACCAGATGCTTTATTTAAAGATTTTGGAGCAATCGCTGAAATCAAAAATGGAGCTTGGGGAGATACTTTAAAAGTTGATATTGAACCAAGAGATTTACTTATTGTTGCTAAGGGTGGACGTGCTCGTAGAGATTTTGATATTACTAGACAATTTAAAGGAGAAAAAACTATAGTTCCAGAAACTCACGCAATTTCTGTAGGTATTTCTTTATACGATGTATTAAGAGGTGCTTATACATTAGCTGAATTTGTTAGAAAGGCAGTTATGTCAATTGAAACTCAAATGAGATATGACATTTATGATTCTTTTGCTGCTGCAATGGATAGCTTACCAAGTTCATCAGGAGCTTCTCAATTAAAAGTTACTGGATTTAGCCAAGATTCTGCTATTTCATTAGCTCAAAAAGTTTCTGCATGGAATGGAGGAAAACAAGCTATATTCTTAGGAACTAAATTAGCATTATCTAAAATATTACCAGCTTCAACAAATACAAGAATCTTATTAGGTGATGAATATGTAAAAGTTGGATATTTAAGAGATTTCTTTGGAGTTTCTTGCGTAGAATTAGAACAAATCGCTGATTATAAAACTGAATTTGCAGTTAAATTAGCTGATAATAAAATCTATGTTCTTTGCCCAGGAACTGATAAGATTGTTAAAGTATTTATTGAAGGTTCAACATTAGCACACAACGAAAATGATTTCGCTAACGCTAACTTACAACAAGTTGCTACATTACATAAATCTTATGGTGTTGGAGCATTTACTTCAGCTATCGCTGGTGAAATTGTTTTATCATAATTATAAAATAAAAAAAATAAAAAAAGGGGATTGATTATTAATCAGCCCCTTTTATCTTTATATAGATATTTGTAAAAAAGGAGAGATAAATTATGGCTCAGGCTAAAAAAGGAACAAAAACTGCTACAACAAAAAAAGATGATAAATATATTAAAGAATTAGAAGAACGTTTAAAAAAAATGGAAGAAGTCATAAATAAATTTTCAACAATGAATATTGGTTCAGACCAACCTACAGTAAATAACATTACACAATATATTGGTGAAAATAATAAAGATGTAACAGTTACATCATTGACTGTGGGAGAATTAAATTTATCAACAGAAGGATATGGAGAAGGAACTATTTATACATTTGAAAATATAGGAGAAGAACAAATTATCCCTATGGAAGACTTAAAAAAAATAATTAAAAATAATAAATCCTTTATTGAAGGAGGAAATATATTTATTAATGACGAAGAAGTAGTTGAAAGTCAAAAATTAGGTAATATATATAAGAAACTATTAAGTTATGAAGAAATGCTAGGACTATTTAACAAAGATAGAGAAGCATTTGAAAAGGTTTTTGTCAGCATGGCAAACAATCAAAAAGAAACTTTAAAAAGAATTATATTTAAAAAATTAGAAGATGATGAAAAAAAAGTAGACATGAATATTGTTCGTGTTATTGATGAAAACATGGGAACAAATATTATGGAAGAATTTTCAAATCAAAAGAAATTAAGTGAATTAATTAAAGAATAACTAGGAGGGGTAATATGGATAATATAGAGGAATTAAATCTTAATCCGGATGAAATTATTATAAACGAAGAAGAAACTCCATATGATGATATTATAGACCTCGCTTTAGTTTCTATTGAAGATTACCATTTAAATAAATTGGCAATAGATTCGCCAAATGATTTTAATATAGTGTTAGAAGGATTTATGATTAGGGGATTAGCAAACTTTGAAAATTGCAATAAAGATTTATCCCAAAGAAGTGATAAAGATAGATTATTCAAAGTGAAATTGGATGAAATAGAAAAAAGCATTATTGCGGATTATACTGTTATTTCATGGCTTGATAAAGAAATCAATGATGTAAGACAAATAACTGGTATGATGCAAAATCAAAAAGAAGCACATAGATATTCAGAAGCTAATAACCTAAATGCAAAAGTACATAGAAGAGACCAATTAATGGAACAAGTCGCTACAAAAAAAACTACATATAGCCTTAATAAAGTTGATTGGTTAAATAAGTGGGCATTAAAATAATGGACTTTAATTTAGACGATAAAGCCACATTAGAATCCTTAACTATATTAATTAATCAATGTTGGAAAACATTGCCTATATTTGAAGGTAAAAATAAAGAAAGCAAAATCGTATATTCCCGAGAGGATGCTTATAAAAATTATCAGAAACATCTTACTTTTTTAAGCACCAAATTAATTGGGGCTAGTAAATTATGGCAAAACAATCAATATTATGTAGAATTATTATATATGATAGAAGGGATGAAATCATTTACTCCAGAAGAACATGATAGAGTTAAATATATAGTAAATCATTGCACAAACCTTATAAATGATATGAAAGATGAGGTATTAGAAAATGGCACTGAAATATTATAATTCCTCGAGACCAACAAGGGTTAGCAATCCCACTCAGGCTTATTATGATGATTTTGTTGCAATTAGCGATGATATTTTTTCTAATGCCCCAAATGTTGTATATAATGAAATTCAATATGAAGCTCATTATGGGCAAAGAGATTTTAAACCAATACCTATGGTGAGAGTTGATAGTGTAGTCAATTATAATACTGGTATACAAGTCGGTGATGATTATAAGATTTTTATGTTTACACCAGATTTTCCTATAGAACCATTTTATGGAATGAAATTTAAATGGGGAAGAAATTATTGGCTTGTTACAAATGTAGATAATCTTGGAAGTTTAGTTACAAATGTTGAAGTAAGAAGGTGTAATAATACACTAAGATTTTTTGATGAAAATGGGAATAAAATATATGAACCTTGCATTTTAGACCAAGTGTTAAGATTCACGAATAATAATGACACTATGACTATCGTCACTGGTAAAGCTGAGCAATATGTATGGTGCCAACGTAATAGTAGAACCGTTAAAATAAAACCTAATGATAGATTTTTATTTGGTGTTCCTGAACAAAGAATTGGATTCAGATTATATGCTGGTGGTTTAGGAAATTCTCTTAATACAATTACAGGGGATGACAATTCACCAACACTAACTCAATTTTATATAGAAGAATATGAAATAAATTATCAAGAAGATGATATAGAAAATGGTTTTGCTAGTGCGGAAAGATATGAATATAGTATTGATATAAGTGAAAATAACACTTATTTTGATATTGGTACTACAGCTACTTTGAATGCTGTTGTTTATAGAGGAAAAGAAGTGGTAAATAAAAATGTCATTTGGACTTCTTCTGATGAAGATATTATCTCTGTTAATGATAAAACTTTAACTGCAATTTCTGCGGGAGAAGTTACATTATATGCTACTATGGAAGATAATAAAAATGTTTATGGGTCTATAAATGTAACTGTATTAGGCTCTGAAACGGAAGATGATATATATAATATATTAATTAATCCAGATATTAATTATGTTTTAGAGGGAGAAACAATTTCTATAACTGCTAACTTATACAAAAATGGAATAAAACAAGATAATATGTTGACTATTGTAGATGTAAGTGAAAATGTGCCTAGACAAAATTATAGGATTACTATTAAAGATAACACATTTACTATTGAAAATAAGCAGAAATATTTAAAGGATAAAGTGAAAATTCAATGTTCTTATAATAATGAATTATTTGAAGTATTTGAATTTACATTAAGGGGGTTATATTAATGGTTGATATGAAAGCTGTTAAAAATGCTTATGCAACATATAGTGTTATGCCAGAATTAAGTTATAAAATTATAGAACATTTAATGACGAATCCAGAAGCAGAAATTATATGGAAATTATTAAAATATAATGATGCCGAAGCTTGGTCTAAACCAAATTTGACTAAAAAGGAAAAGGCGGCAATGATATACGATGGAGTTGGAGCTCAAGATGATTTCAATATCTTTTTTGATTATTTTATGGATGAATCTACTAATAAAGAGAAAAGTTTTTTAAGGATTTATCCTGCTCAAGTTTTCCCTACCACAAGAACATATGGGATTTGTTGTATTAATATAGAAGTTTTTATACACTCTCAAATAAATCATTTATCAAATTATACCACTAGGTTAGATACTATAATTCAGAAAATATTAGAAATCTTAAATGGATGTGACGTTAATGGAGTAGGGGTCTTATACTTTGATGCTAGCGTTACTACTTATAATCGTATTATAACAGCTGGAGAAAAACCTTATAAAGGTAAGGTAATTACTATGGGAGTTAATTTAGCATAATGAATGAAATTAGAGAATATGATTCTTACTTATTTTATGATAAGCCAATTCCTTATAAAGATAATTTATTAATTTATCCGGTCACAATGGATAAATATTTAGAATTTCATCTTTATATAAATTGTCTTTTATTAGACAAAAATAGTATTCCAAAACCAGAAGTTATTTCAATGACATATTTACAGTTTTTGTATTATATGGCAAGTACGACTGAGTTACCATATTTATATATGTTCAAAGAGCTGTTGAAGATGGTTTTACATATAGATGATGATAGCTTGTTTTGGTTTGGAACCGATTCAAACGGTAAAGCTATCTTTAAAATAAATAATATAATATATAATTCAGATGATTTTAATAAAATTACTGATATTATTTTTATACAGAATAGTATAGAACATATAGATGAGACTATTCAAAAAGAAGTAAGAGACGCAATGGATAAAGCAAAGGTCTATAAGATGAAACAAAACGCATACAAAATGTGTTCTTTAGAAGACCAAATGATATGTGTCTTAATTTCAACACCTTTAAAGTTACAAGATATTTATGAATTAACAATCAGAAAATTTAGTAAAATATTAGAGCGTGTTGACCATAAATTACATTATGAAATTTATTTAGGTGCAGAAATGTCTGGTATGGTTAAATTTAAAGATGAAAATCAAATCAAACATTGGATGGCTGACCTTACAAAATCTGATAATTACGAGGATGTTAAAGTCGATGCTGATGAAATGCACCATAAAATAGATGATATAAATAAATAAAAAAAAATGAAGGAGGATAAAATATGAAAAAGTTTTTAGTAAGTACAGCTAACGTATATGGTTATGATTCTGATGATAACTTATTATTTGTTGGTACTACATTAATGGACAGTTCTATTGAAACAACTTTATCAAATACTGACGTTCGTGCAGGTCAAGGAAACCAATTACAATATATTTATTATCATACAGCTGAAATGAATATAACTATTAATGAAGCTCAATTTTCATTACCATATTTAGCATTAAATGTTGGTTCTAATATTACTACTGGAGCTAATGTTTGGACAACTGAAACTGTTACTGTTGAAAGTGGAGCAGGTACTGTAACTGGAACACCATTACCAATTACAAATACAACTCTATATGGATGGGTAACAGATAAAAATGGTAATACAGAAAGAGTTACATTTAGTGGAAGTTCATTCAATATGAGTGATTCTAATTATAGTGGTGATGTATGCGTAAGATATTATGCTACTGATGCTTCTGCTCAACAAATTACTGTATATGCTGATATGTTACCAAGTACAATAAGATTAGTTATGGAGGCTCAATTATGTAGTTCTGATTCTACAACAAATAGAATTGGTACATTACAAGTTGAAGTTCCAAAGGCATCAATGACAGGAGCATTTACATTATCAATGACTCCAGATTCAGTTGCTCAAACTCCATTAACTGTAAGAGCTTTATCTTATACACCAACTAATAAAGGTGGATGTACTGCTGATAGACCAGTATATGCTAAAATAACTGAAATATTATTTGACAGAAAATGGTATGACAATGTTATAGCATTAGCTATTGAAGGTGGAGATATAACTTTAGCTTCAAAGGCTTCAAAGACTTTAAAAGTGTTTGCAATACCAAATGATGGAACTGCAGCTTTCTTAGTATCTCCAACTGAATTAACTTTTAGTTCTGATGCTACTGAAAAAGTTACTGTAGATACTACAGGTGTTGTAGAGGCTGTTGCTTCTGGTAGTGCTACTGTTAAAGCTACTGTAACAGATAAGCCAGCAATAGATGCTAACATTATTGTAACAGTTACTGAATAATTAAATGGCTAAAAAAAATTGTCAATATAGTCAATATAAGAAAACCGGATTGGAGCAAAGTTTAACTTGCTCCTTAACCGGCAAATATTGTACTAAACAAAGGTATTGTCCTACTCAACGTAGGTTAGTAAATACTGATGATTGGCAGACTTGTACTCAGTTAAAAAGGGAGGAACTACAAATGGCTAATAAAAAAAATACTAAAAAGGCTAATGTTAAAGAAAAAACAATTGAAACACAAGAAGTTGTTGAAATTGAGGTAGTAGAAGAACCTATAATTGAGACCGGAACAGTTTCTGCTATTGAAGTAGAAGAACCAAAGGTTGAAAAAAAGGACACTGCTGAATATGAAATAATATTAGCTAGACCAACCTATTATATTATTAATAGAAATGGTCAAAATGTTACAATTAAAGAAATAAATAATTATAAGAAAGGGGACAAGGTTACTTTATAATACTTGTCCTTTTCTTTTTATTTTTATAAAAATCAAGAAAAAGGGGCTAAAGATATGGAACAAATAACAATTGGACAAATATTTGGCATCTTTGCGGTACTTGCTGGTGCTATTAGTTCTATAGGTATTATTGTAGGGGTTATAATTAAGTTTTGGAAATGGCTTAATAAAAAAGAGATGAATCCTGTTCTTGATGAAATAGCTAAAATGGAAAAAAGAATAATGGATGAAATGAAATCAAGTGATACTGCAATTAATGAAAAAATAGATAGTCTAAAGGATGACATAAAAATATTAGATGTTAATCAATGCAAAGATGTGATAACAAGTTATATATCGGCTTTAGAGCAAAATAATCATATAGATGCAATATTTGAAGAACGTGCATATGAAGCTATGGATAGATATACAAACGTCCTTCATCAAAACTCTTACATTCACAAAAGATGGGAAGAAGTTGTAGATAAAATAAAGGACACTAAGGAGTAGATGAATATTGGAAATCATCGGAATTATTTTTGTATTAATGATTATAGGATTTGTAATAATACCTGTATCTTTAAATTTGTGTAAAGAAAAAATATGGGAATTTGTTAAAGAGAATATAGAAAAAGATGCGAGATATAAGAAGATGGTGAAAGATATGTTGAAAGGAAAAAAATGAGATGGAGATTTTAGGAATTGATGCCGCAACTAAAAAAACCGGTTATAGTATTTTAAATTCAGAAACTGGTGATTTGGTTGATTATGGCTTAATAGAAACTAGCTCTGTTGATGTTAGGGACAGAATGAAAGAAATCTATTCTAAATTAAAAGAAATAATTACAAATAATGATAACATCAAGGTAGTTGTTGTTGAGGACGTACCTGTCAATAATCATTCAAATTTAAAAACAGGTAAGGACTTATCAATACTACACGGAGTAATATTAGGGGTATGTTTTGAACAACACCTACCTTGTGTAGTTTATGCACCATCGAGTTGGCGTTCAGTTGTAGGAACTTATGACGGAACTAGACAAGGAATGAAAAGAGAAGTGCAAAAACAAACTGCCGTAAATAAGGTAAATGAAATATATAATTTGGATTTTAATTATTATCCAAGAGATACAAAAAAGAATAAAAGTGATGATGATAAGGCTGAGGCTATATTAATAGCAAGAGCTTTATATTTAGAAAACAAGGAGGAAATTTAGTTATGGAAAAAATTGAAAGAAATGGAGTTTCAGTTGAATTAAAAAGAAATTATCTTACTGCAGGACAAATTACTAATTTAATTTCTGAGGTTATGAAAATTTATAATAATGGGGGATTATTAGATAATTATGCCTTTAACCCTGTTGATATGGAAATGAATTTTTATGCTGGGTTATTTTATTACACAGTAGAAGAATACAATGATATGGAAGATAATGATGAATTTGAAAAACTTTTTAGTGCTGGTATTCATAAAGAATTATTAGAAAAAGTTGAAAATGCTCAACTCGCATATGATTTAATGTGGAAAACTGCTAAAGAAGTTGGTAATTCAGTTGGAATAATTTTAAATAAAATAAAAGGTTTTCTTGATAATTTACCAGAACAAGAAGATTTAAATAAACTTATGGATAAATTGCCTAAAGAATGGGAAGCTGTAAAAAACGAATATGATGGCATTATTGGAAAAAAAATAGAAGATAATGAAGTTAAGGGGGACAAGGAATAATATTCCACGCCCTCTTTTTTTTAGGAAATAACAAAATTGAAAGGAGACGGCTTTATGGCACAAACTTTTAATAATAATAACGAAATGAAAAATTATTTTAATAAAGTAATAGAAGAAGCAATTGAAGCTGTTTCTAATGATTTGTTAAAAGATTTTCAAGAACATATTAAAAATACTATTTATAGTGCTAAGCCAGGAGAATATGTAAGATACGGTGGAGCTAATGGTCTAGGAGAAGGTGGTTTTGGTTCCGGATGGAAAATTTCTGATGAACAAAATAAACAAATTGGAGATTATGTAAAAGCATTGGTCTTTGACGGAAGTAGATTAATAGCTCCTCAAAATGATATGAAAAACAGTCAAATGTCCCACGGTGGTCATGATGGCAGTGATGTTAGAAATTTAATGGCAATGATATTAAATAATGCTTATGACAATCTTATGTATTCTTATAATGGTGGTGCTTTATATTTGACTGAACTTAGTAGTCAAGGATATTGGGATTCTTATGTTATAGATTTAGATAAAAAGATAGTTAAGTGGTTCGATAAGGAACTTGGAAAATATGGCATAAAAAGGGGGTGAATAGCAAATGGATAGTAATAAATATAGCGTAAAAGTTGGAATTAAATTAGATGACAAAGCGACTGCTAATATTCAAAAAGAACTTAATGAAAAATTAAAAGATGAAAAATTTGAAGTTAGTTTTAGTTCTAAAGGCTTAGATGATATATCTAAAAAATTAGATGAAATAAGTACAAAACTTGGAAATGTTTCTGGTAAAAATGGTTTTAAGAAAACTGGAGATAGTGCCAAAGAAGCATCTAAGGGCGTTGATAAATTAAATCAAAATTTAGATAAAACAAATAAACATCTTAAAAATCAAGCATTTGCAACAGATAACTGGGCTTATAACTGGTCTAAAGCAATGCAATCTTTCTTAACATATAATACCGTAACGCAATTCTTTAATAACATTATGAATGGAATTAAAGATATGATTGATGAGGTTATGGAATTAGATAAGGCTTTAACAGAATTAAAAAAAGTAACTGATTTAGAAGGGGAATCTTTAAATAAATTTGTTGCAGAGGCGTACAGAGCAGGAGAGTCTGTTGCTAAAACTGGTAAAGAAATGGTTGAAGCTGCTACATCATTTGCTAAAGCTGGTTATGATGAAGGTGAAATTTTAGAATTAGGTAAAGTTGCAGCAATGTATACTAATATTGCTGATGAAGAAATTTCTGCTGCAGATTCTGCAGATTTTGTCATAGCACAATTAAAAGCCTTTAATTTAGAAGCTGAAGACGCAAATAAGACATTAGAAAATTCTTATCACGTTATCGACGCTGTTAATGAAGTTTCAAATAATTTTGCCGTTAGTTCTGCAGATATAGCAACTAATATGGGTAAAGCTTCAGCGGTTATGGCTAATGCTGGAAACTCAATAGAGCAAATGATTGGTCTTATGACTGCTGGTACCGAAATCACTCGTAATGCAAGCAAAGTTGCTAATGGTTTAAAAACATTAACTTTAAGATTACAAGGAATGAATGATGAAGGAGAAAGAGACCTTGAACTTCAAGCTCAAATGGAAGCTTTATTCCAAAAATTAGGAGTTTCTGTTTATGATTCAAATGGAGAGCTTAAAAATACTTATGATATTCTTTCTACATTAGCTCCAGTTTATAAAGAATTAACTAATGCAGAAAAAGCATATGTTACAGAAACTATTGCAGGTAAATATCAAGCTCAAAATGCTGCTGCTATATTAATGAACTGGGAAACAGCCGTTGAAGCAACTGCCACTGCAATGAATAGCCAAGGAAGTGCAGCAAAAGAAAATGAAAGAGTTTTAGAATCAATACAAGGTCACGTACAAAGATTAAATAGTGCTTGGTCAGAATTTGCAAATTCTATAATAAGCAGTGATTTAGTTAAATATATTGTTGATTTAGGAACAGAATTTTTAAAATTTACAAATAGTGGATTAGGGAAATTTATTACTAAAAATCTAGCTTTAATAGTTGGACTTAAATTATTATCTAGTAGTTTTAAAGGATTATCTGGAAACATAAAAATAGCTGCAGCTAATCAGCTATTATATATGGTGGGTATAGATAACGCCACAAAGAAACAAAAGGCTCAAATAGCATCTAACTTATCATTATCTGATTCTTTTAGAATTATGAGAATGAAAGCTAAAGAAGCAATGATTGCTATGATGTCTAATCCTTTAACTTGGGTTGTTGCTGCGGTTTCTTTAGTTTCTACATTAAAGAATAAATGGGAAGAAGCACAACAAGCAGCAAGAGATGCTTCAGATGCTTATCAAGAAAGGTCTCAAGAACAAACATCGAATGTTGAAAAATTAGATGAAGAAATTGAGAGATTTAAACAATTAAGAGAAACAATAGATAGTAACACTTCTACATATGAGGATTATAAAAAGGCAAAAGAAGAACTAAAAACGCTTCAAAAAGATTTAAATAAACAATTTGGAAAAGAAGCCGAAAATATTGATTTGGTTAATGGTTCTATAGATGAACAAATAGAAAAAGTTAAAAGATTAAAACAAGAGTCTGCTCAAGCATTTTTAGATGATAGTAAAAATCAGGTTGATTATAATACGGCAGATGATAAAATATATGGCAAAAATAAACATACAAGAAATATGATTATTGGTGCTCAATATCAATATGCTTATGACCAAGATTATGCTTATAAACATAAAAAAATAACTAAAGAAGAAAAACAAAGATTAGATGAGCAAGAAAAAATTTATGAAAATTATGTTAATAAGATAGAACA
>OBLI01001620.1_pt1 | contig 21361 bp, 13 predicted proteins | sample 1519701 | NCBI WGS metagenome assembly OBLI01 (sample SAMEA3663005, study PRJEB22513) | pig gut metagenome | biome: pig gut; feature: pig-associated habitat; material: faeces | place: France | collected 2012
CTGCAGCCTTCCTGATGGCTGAATTTGTAGGCGTGCCCTATTTTGATGTTGTTAAAGCGGCTGTTATTCCTGCCATGCTGTACTACATCGGCGTATGGCTGGGCGTACATTATGAAGCGAAAAAGTTTGGCTTGAAGGGTACTCCTCGTGACCAGCTGCCCAAGTTCAAGGATTTGTTCTTCGAAAAGGGCCATTTGGCAATTCCCCTGATCGTGATTATTTATCTGTTGGTGAGCGGTTATACTCCGATGCGTGCTGCCTTGGCAGCCATCGCGCTAAGCATTATCTGTGCTTGCCTGCGTAAATCCACTCGTATTTCCTTCAAGCAAGTCATCCAAGGCTTGATTGATGGCTCCAAGGGTGTTTTGGGCGTGCTGATTGCCTGCGCTACCGCCGGTATCATCATCGGCGTTGTAACCAAGACCGGTGTGGGCCTGAAGGTTGCTACTGCTTTGCTGGACTTGGCAGGCGGCAAGCTACTGCCGGCGATGTTCTTTACGATGATCACCTCCCTGATCCTTGGTATGGGTGTGCCGACCACCGCTAACTATGTAATTACCTCTACCATTGCGGCTCCAGCCTTGATTCAAATGCAGGTGCCCGTGCTGGCGGCTCACATGTTCGCCTTCTACTTTGGTATCGTGGCCGACGTAACCCCGCCTGTAGCATTGGCAGCTTATGCTGGTGCTGGTATTGCCGGTGCTAACCCCATGCGCTGCGGTGTTATTGCGGCTAAGCTGGCTATTGCAGCCTTCATCGTGCCGTATATTTTCGTGCTGGCTCCCGAGCTTTTGATGATCAACGCGACTGCCTTCACCATTACCTATAGCGCTCTGACCGCTATTATCGGTATGTGGGGCGTGTCCATGTCCATGATCGGCTTCTGCCAGAACCTGTTGAATCTGCCGCAAAGATTGGCCTTCCTGGTTGGCGGTATTTGCATGATTATCCCCGGTACCTTGACCGACGGCATTGGTATTGCTTTAATCATTGCTACCTTCTTCTGGCAAAAGACTAATAAGATTAAGGGTGCTATCGAGCAAACCGAAGACTTATAATTTAATACTCTAAGTAATTGCTATCCCTTAGCTGCAGCTGTGGCTAAGGGATTTTTTTATATCTATGAGCAATATTAGTGATTTCGATATAAGGTTTATTCAAGCTTATATACGAGTGGGCTAAGCTAATTATAAAACTTAAGTGCAAATAGTGTACAATTTTTACAGTTTTTTCTTGAAAAAGATAGTAATTATTTGAAAATTACCTATAGAAAATTCTATTCGACTGTGCTATAATTTAGATGTACATTTGTGTTTTCTCTATAGCGACAATTTTTAAGATTTTCTAGGCGAGGTGTCTTATGTATCATTACAATTATCAAGTAATCATCTTAAGCCAAAACCTTTCCTTGTATGAAAAGGTTGCAGCTTTTCCGTCCTTACCAGGCTTTACCAATATTGTTTCCCATGTGAATGAGGTAGATGCTTCCTTAAAGAATGCTGATTTGTTGCTTTGTCAGTCAGCACCCAGTGTTTTGGAGCAGGCCTTGGCCTTGCTGCCTGCTGATGCCATGAAGGTGTACTTGGGCAGCGCAGAGGAGCTGGAGCAGCTGAGCCCTACTACCTTAGCCTTGCTGGATGACTTTTGGCGACTGCCATTGGCTGATAAGCTGTTAGATAGCAAAATAGCTAAGCTGTTTGCCAGCATTAAGAGGCAGAAGGATCACCATTTGACGAAGAATTATTTTGAAACCTTGATTAATAGCATTCCGCCCCTGATTTGGTATAAGGATATTCGCGGCGCGCATTTAAAGGTAAATGATAGCTTTTGTGCTGCTGTGGGCAAGGAAAAAAGTGATGTTGAGGGCCGTGGCCATTATTATATTTGGGATTTGAAGCCGGAGGAGTATGCTGCCGGTGAATATGTATGCCTCGAAACAGAAGAAGAGGTTCTGCAGGCACAAAAAACACTGCTCTTTGACGAAAAGGTTAAGACACGCCGAGGCCTGCGTGAGTTTAAAACCTATAAATCGCCGCTGTATGATGATAAGCAAATCCTTATCGGCACAGTGGGCTGCGCCATCGATGTTACTGATGAAAAACGCTTGATGGAAAAGCTTGTCAATGCTGCGGAGACAGATACCTTAACTAAGCTTTATAATCGTCGTTATTTCTACAAGTATATGTCTAAAATTAAGGATGCTAAGGAGCCGGTCAGCATCTTTTATTTGGATTTGGATAATTTCAAAAAGATTAATGATACCTATGGACACGAGGTGGGGGATGAGCTGCTTTGCCGCGTAGCCCGCATCTTGGAAGATATCTTTAGGGAAGGCGTGTGCGTGCGTTTTGGCGGTGATGAATTTGTGTGCGCTATCGAAGGAAAGGCAACTAACGCCGAATTGAAGGCCTATGCTGAGGAATTCCTGCTGGAATTGACTCGCTTAGTGGAGGATTACCAGGACTTTGCCGGAATTAGTGCCAGCATCGGCATTGCTTATACTGAGGCCGTGGATGATGTAGATATCCTCTTGAAAAAGAGTGATGTAGCTATGTACGAGGCTAAGAATAGTGGTAAGGCTGCTTATCGCATTGCAAAATAAATTTTTACTTGTGTATTAATATGGAAAGTGGTAAGATATTAATAGTAATCGATACTATTAGCTAATCTTAGAGAGTGAGCTGTTTTAGATGGATCTAGATGTTTTACAGAAGCTCAATTTTAAAGAATGCCTTGAACTAGTCCGGGTTATGAACGCCAGCATCCCTGATTCCTTGTATGTGTGGGATTTGGATGAGGATAAGGTTTTTTATACACAGCCGATTAGTTATAAATACGTGCTGCAGCATAAGGATGAGCAGGGCTTTGCTGTGCAGGAGCTGCTTAATCTTACCTATCCGCTGGACCGACCCAAAATCGAAAAGCAGATTTTTAGGATTGCCAACGGCCTGGAAAGTGAATTTGAAATCGAATATCGCCTGGTAAACCGTGAGGGTAAGCGGGTGTGGATCAATAATAAGGGACAGCAGCTCACCAGTGCTAATGGGGAGAAGCGTGTTGTAATTGGCTGTTGCTCTACCAGCATTTTTGATACAAGGGTGGATAAGCTTACCGGACTCTCCTACGGCATGAATTGGCGTGAGGATTTGTGTGATGCTGTTGCAGAGGGCTCACAGGGCTATCTTTTTATTGCAGACGTAGATGATTTGGCAGCTATTAATGCCCAAAAGGGAAGAGCCTATGGTGATAAGGTGCTGCAGGAAATTGCCAAGGTGCTCGAAAAGCACATGGGCCAATGGAATGGCATTTTTCGGTTGAGCGGTGACCGCTTTGCTGTGATTTTGCAGCATGCCAATCATGATCGGGCACAGGCCTTTTATGATAGAATTAAGGCTGATTTGCAAAAATATTGCACCCTTTCGGTGGGGGCAGCCACCTTTAATGATGGAGAAGATAGAAGCATTCCCCAGCTTTTGCAGTATGCCGAAACGGCGTTGGTGGAGGCCAAGAGCCAGGGTAAGAATTTGATTAACTTCTTTTCTACCGAGAAGTACAATCGTTATTTATCCCAGATTAATTTGCAGGACGAGATTCGCAATAGCATTGTGAATGATTGCGAGGGCTTTTTCGTGTGCTACCAGCCTTTGATTGAAGGCAAAAACTTTAAGCTTTTGGGTGCGGAGGCGCTGCTGCGCTATCGTTCGCCTATTCGAGGCCTGCTCAGCCCAGGCGAATTTATTATGCTGCTCGAGAAAACCGGCATGATTTGCCCTGTGGGTAAGTGGATTTTACGCGAGGCGCTTAAGCAATGCTTGGAGTGGCGTAAGGTCGTTCCTGATTTTCGTGTTAGCGTTAATGTGAGCTATGTGCAGCTCAATCAGGAGGGCTTTGTGCAGGAGGTTTTGGATGTCTTGGAGGAGCTGGGGGCTCCCGGTGACGCCCTGACTCTAGAAATCACTGAAAGCATGCATCTGCGTGATTTCGATAAGTTTAATAGAATCTTTAGCCTGTGGAAGCAGGCCGGCATTTATATTGCCGTAGATGATTTTGGTACTGGCTATTCCAGCCTTAGCTATTTGAAGCGCTTGCAATTTGACATCATCAAGATTGACCAATGCTTCGTCAGTGATGTTACCGAGAGTGCTTATAATTATCGCCTTATCAGCACGGTGCAGGAGCTGGCAAACTTCTCCAATATTTTGATTTGCCTGGAGGGCGTGGAAACAGAAAAGCAGCTGCGTTTGCTCAGTGATTTGCGTCCCGATGTTTATCAGGGTTATCTTTTTAGCCGACCGGTGGAGGCCAATGTGTTTACTGCCAGCTTCATCGATAACGGGGCCGATGCTTATAGCGATTACAAGCAAAAGATACAGCGCTTTACCAGCATCGATGTGAAGGAGCGCATGCTGGATAGCCATCTGCTTTGGAATTTGATGTATGATGACCCGGGCTACGATATTGTTCATAACAATGCGGAAAATATTTTGCGTGATTTGGAGCTGGGTCTGTGGATTACGCGCATGGATAATAAAGCCGGTGTCTACGAAATGTTCTTGGATAAAAGCTGCTCGGAGCTTATGTCTGCCTCTAAGGCCTGGTCACCGCAGGAATGCTATAAGAATTGGTTTAGCAGGGTTTGCCCCGAATGTGTGCATTATGTGCTGCAAATGCTGGCCAAGATGATTAATTCCGGCAAGATTGTGCAGCTGGAGTATAATTGGCAGCATCCGCAGGCCGGGGTAGTGCGCATGCGCTGCGTTGGTATTCGTGTTGCGGATAGCAATGGCATGGTTACCCTCAAGGGTTACCATCGTATTATTAGTAATATTATTCAAACCTCCTTCCTGGATGCTAATAATTGATTTCTTGACTTCTGGAGTTCTGTATTTATAGTTAGGTAAATTAGCTGGCTCAAGCAATAATTCTCTCTTGACAAAGCTGCTTCTTTTTAGTAAACTCAAGCTATAAAGGGAGTAGCTAGCATGGCTGAGCCGTGTTTACACCATCGTCAGGACGATTGCTAGAGGCAATCCGGTTGTGTGAGTAAGTAGCGAGACTTTGTTGTAATTTTATTGCAGCAGGTCTCGCTTTTTGTATTTTATAATTAGTAATCTATATTGAGGAATGCTGCGGTTGGGAGGATGTTATGGATTTATTATTACAATTTGCATTATTAGCGCTGGGCTTTGTGCTGTTGGGCAAGGGAGCCGATTGGTTTGTGGAGGGAGCTGCCGGTATTGCGGCTAAGTTTGGCATTCCGCAGCTGGTTATTGGCTTGACCATTGTGGCTATGGGCACCAGTGCACCGGAGGCGGCGGTGAGCATTGCCGCCTCAATTAAGGGCAGTGCCGATATTACCATTGGTAATGTGGTGGGCAGCAATATCATGAATATTTTGGTGATTTTAGGCTGCGCTGCGGTGATTACGCCGTTGCTTTTGGCTCGCTCCACCGCTCGTATCGAAATACCCTATGTGATCGCTGTGACGGCTCTGCTGTTTTGGCAGGGTAGGGATGGCGTGATTAGCTTTACTGATGGTTTAGTCTTGTGTGTTGGCTTTGTTATTTACCTAGCGTATCTCTATCGCATGGCTGTGAATAGTGCGCCGCCTGAGGAAGAGGAGCAGGGCGAGGAAATGAGCTTGGGCAAGTGCGTTGTGTGGACGCTGGGAGGGCTGGCTGTAATCATTGCGGGGAGTAACGTGACCGTTAATGCGGCCACAGCGATAGCTGTCTTCATGGGCCTGAGCGAGCGTATTATTGGCCTCACCATTGTGGCGCTGGGCACGAGCCTGCCGGAGCTGTTCACTTCGGTGACAGCGGCCCGCAAGGGTAATGCAGATATCGCTATTGGCAATATTGTGGGCAGCAATATCTTCAATATCCTCTTCGTGGTAGCGCTTTCCGCTTTGATTGTGGATATTCCTTTCGCTAAAGCCTTTACCTTCGACTCCTATGTGGCTATTGCTGCTGCCGTGCTGCTGTGGGTATGCGTTTTGCCCAAGGAAAAATTGGCACGCTGGGCTGGAGCGTTGATGCTGGCCAGCTACGGTGTATATTTGTGGTATCTTATCTAATTATCTACTTGGTTGGACTGCTTTGGTAGTTGGACCACCCATTCTTGTAAAACATGTAAAATAATATACAGTTTACGGTAAAAAATCTCCCACAGCCCCTTGTGTTGTGGGATTTTTTATGATAAAATAGTTCGAGTGTAAAAATACACACGCAGGATAATTCATCGTCTGTCTGCGTCAGCCGCGCAGTTATTGATGAAAATGCATCCCTGCGGAGGAAAAAACAGGAGGAAACAAAAATGGCTATTATCTCTATGAAACAATTACTCGAAGCTGGTGTACACTTTGGTCACCAAACCCGTCGTTGGAACCCCAAGATGGCTCCTTACATCTTCACCGAGCGCAATGGTATCTACATCATTGACCTGCAAAAGACCGTGAAGAAGGTTGACGAAGCTTATAACTTCATTCGTGAGGTTGCTGCTTCCGGCGAAAGCATTCTGTTCGTTGGCACCAAAAAGCAAGCTCAAGAAGCTATGAAGGAAGAAGCTACTCGCTGCAACATGTTCTATGTTAACGAGCGTTGGCTGGGCGGCATGCTGACCAACTTCAAAACCATCCAAACCCGTATTGCACGTCTGCGCAAACTGGAAGCTATGGAAGCTGACGGCACCTTCGACCTGCTGCCGAAGAAAGAAGTTATCAGCCTGAAACATGAAATGGAAAAACTGACCAAATACTTGGGCGGTATCAAAGACATGAAAAAACTGCCGGGCGCTATGTTCATCGTTGACCCCCGCAAAGAGCACATCGCTGTTCTGGAAGCTCACAAGCTGAACATTCCCATCGTTGCAACCGTTGACACCAACTGCGATCCCGACGAAATCGACCATGTAATCCCCGCTAACGACGACGCTATCCGCGCCGTAAAACTGCTGACCGGCAAAATGGCTGACGCAGTTTTGGAAGGCCGCCAAGGCATGCAAACTGAAGAAGCTCCTGCTACCGAAGAAGCTGCTGCTGAAGACGCTGAATAATTTATACTTTATTTGAGGAGGAATTACTCATGGCTCAAATTACTGCTGCATTAGTTAAAGAACTGCGCGAGCGCACTGGCGCCGGCATGATGGACTGCAAAAAAGCTTTGACCGCTGTTGAAGGCGATATGGACAAGGCTATTGACTTCCTGCGTGAAAAAGGCCTGGCTGCTGCTGCTAAGAAGGCTGGCCGCATTGCTGCTGAAGGCGTTGTTGGCTACGCTCTGAGCGAAGACAGCAAAGTAGGCTGCATCGTTGAAATCAACTGCGAAACCGACTTCGTTGCTAAGACCGATGGTTTTAAAGAATTGGTTGCTAAGGTTGCTAACCACATCGTTGCTACTAAACCCGCTGACGTAGAAGCTCTGCTGGCTTCCGAGATTGACGGTCAAACCGTTGAAGCTCTGGTAACCGCTAGCGTTGCTAAGATTGGTGAAAAGATTTCCGTTCGTCGTTTCGCTCTGTACGAAGCTCCGGAAGGCCTGGTTGCTGCTTACATCCATGGCGGCGGCAAGATTGGCGTTCTGGTAGAAATGAAGGGCGGCAACGCTGAGCTGGGCAAGGATATTGCTATGCAAGTTGCTGCTGCTAACCCCTCCTACCTGGAGCGTTCTCAAGTTCCTGCTGCTGAGCTGGAGCACGAGAAGGAAGTTCTGTCCGAGCAAGCTCGTAACGAAGGCAAACCCGAAAAGATCATCGAAAAGATGGTTCTGGGCCGCATCAATAAATATTACAAGGAAGTATGCTTGGTTGACCAAGAGTTCGTTAAGGACCCGGATCAAACCATTGCTAAGCTGCTGAAGGCTAACAACGCTGAAGTGCTGGCATTTGCTCGCTTCCAACTGGGCGAAGGCATCGAAAAGAAGCAAGAAGACTTCGCTGCAGAAGTTATGTCCCAAATTAAGGGCTAATAACACTTTTACATTTGGATATCTTATAAAGTCCATAGATATCATCTCCTGAAAAAGCCTGCATCCGTATGGGTGCAGGCTTTTTGCCGTAATGGATGAGTTATGAATTTGACTAGCTTGAGAAAATTATTTGCGTATAAAGTAATATATTGGTATAATACCTTTAGTAGTATAGAAATTATATAATGGGTGAGGTATGCAATGCTTGGCTATGATTTCAATCACAAATTACATAGATGTGAACGCGGCGTGGTAATGGTATTTTTTGCCATTTTATTGCCACTGCTTTTTGGCTTTATGGGGCTTTCGTTGGATGCGGGCTTGGCCTATGTGGAAAAGGGCAAGGTGCAGGATATTGCCGATGCGGCGGCCTTGGCCGGCGCGGCGCATTTAGACGCCGCTGGCAACCATGATTTGGGCGTTATCAGGGACGCAGTGCAGTGCTTTGCCGAGGCTAATGGGCTCAAGCTGCAGGATGAAGACCTAGTGGAGAAGGCTGCAGATGCTTGGGATACTATGGAAAGTGTGCTTCCTGGGCATGAGGCAGTGCTAGCCTATGGCGTTGTTAATGTTAATAAGGATGATAAGACTGTGCCCCGCGTGCGCGTGCGTATTACTAAGCGCGTGCCCGTGATCTTTTTGAGCATGGTCGAAGGTATTGCCGATAACATTGTCGTTTCGGCGAAGGCAGCCGCCGAGGGCGTGGGAGAAGAGGTGCAACTGACGGCGGAGGGACCTGGCATTATTGCCTTTGGTGATTTAAAGTTCTTAACTACTAACATTCACGATCGCAATGATCAAAATAATGCAAAAGGTTATGGATCAGATCTTTATGCAGGTGGCAACATTACTGTAGACGGTAAATTGAAGCTTGCTGGTAACTACTATGCTTCGGCGGCTTCAAGTGATATTCAAATTATGGATCAGGGCAACAAAAATGGGTATGTCTTTACTAAGATAGATCCTAAAGATCTTGATGTTCCGATAAATAAAAAGGTTTCAGATTTAAAAACTGAATGTGAAAGTATCACTAATAAAAAAGATTCACAAAATTACAAGGTAGTTACTTCATGTACACCAACAGTTGTCGATGGCAACAATGTTGCCGTTATCGACAATAAGGTGCTTGGAGATGCAATTAAGATTGACAATTTGATTATAAACATAGATGACGCTAAATTAGTGGTTTTGAATACTAATGGCATCACCTTTGGTAACGTCTATATTAATGGCACAGCCTATATTGAAGGTGCTAATAATATGTTTACAGGTCGTCTATATAGTAGTACTGCATTAAACATCTTTGGTGAAAACAACACCTATACCCAAATGATTTCTAAAACTGTGAATGTTGGCAAAAGTTATTATAATAATAAAGGAAAATGGACTTCCAGCTTTAATAATATAAAAAATACCTTTGTGGGTGGGAGCGGTAATGGCTCCGAAGAATCCGGTGGCTCTACCTCCACCATTACTACTGGCAGCTTGCGTCTGGTAGAATAAGAATAAAGGCTCTCCTTCGCACAGGGGAGCCTTTTTGTTATAAAACCTAAAATTTTACCAAAATATTTATGACGAAAACTAGCATTTTAGCCTGCAATAGTGTATACTATAATAGACAGAGAATGAATAATTAGAAGGGGAGTGACGATCATATCTTTAAGTAATAGGCAAAAACAAATTGCTGAAATAGTACGTCTGGACGGCCCCATCACTGGTGAACATATTGCAGAAAGGCTTAATGTTACCCGTGCGGCGTTGCGCAGCGATTTAGCTATTTTGGTAATGGGCGGTATTTTGGACGCCCGCCCCAAGGTAGGCTATTTTTATACTGGCAAAAATACCCTGGGTATGCTCATGGAAGAGATTTCTGCTATCACCGTGCAGGATTTGCAGTCCGTGCCTGTGGCCATCTCCCATGAAAAGAGCGCTTACGAAGCAGTTGTAACCATGTTCCTGGAGGACGTGGGCACTGTATTTGTAGTAGATGAAAACAACCTCTTGACCGGTGTAGTATCGCGTAAGGACCTTTTAAAGGCAGCCATTAATAATAGTGATTTGCGGGATATTCCCGTTGTCATGGTGATGACGCCCATTTCTAAAATTATTGTGGCTCAGCCTGAGGAGTCCATTGCTACTGCTGCACGTAGACTCATCAATAACGAAATCGACTGTCTGCCCGTGGTCAAGGTTCTGGATGAAGGCAAGCGCCAATACCAGGTTGTGGGCAGAATCACGAAAACTAATTTTACCCGTTTGCTAGTAGATTTGGCAGAAGGTAAGGGAGGTAATTATCATAATACCGAAGAGTAATCCAATTATTTATGCTGTATCCGACTCTATTGGCGAGACGGCAGAATCCGTTGTCAAGGCTACTACCAGCCAATTTGTAGAGGAAAAATTTGATGTTATTCGCGTGCCCTATGTAAAGGACAAGGAACAGATTGACCGTGTGCTGGAGGAGGCTGCGGCTAATAATGCTGTAATTTGCTATACCATTGTTTCTCCGGAGCTGCGTGAGCATATGGCAGATCGTGCGCTGGCCAAGGATGTAGAGGTAGTGGATGTTTTGGGACCCATGCTCAAATCCATCGAAAAAACCACCGGCCTTTTGCCGCGCAACCAAGCTGGCCTGATTCACTCCCTGGACCACGACTATTTCAAGCGCGTGGAGGCTGTAGAATTTGCCGTTAAATACGATGATGGCAAAAATCCGTTGGGCCTGTTGAAGGCAGATATCGTTATTATTGGTGTATCCCGCACCTCTAAAACACCGCTGTCCATGTACTTGGCTCACAAGCGTATTAAGGTTGCGAACGTGCCCTTAGTGCCCGAGCTGGCTCCTCCTGAGGAGCTATTTAAGGTGCCGCCCTATAAGATTATCGGCCTTTTGATTGATCCCTTCAAGCTGAACGAAATTCGTGCTGAACGCTTGAAAACCATGGGTCTGAGCGATACTGCAGTATATGCAGACATGAACCGCATCAACGAGGAGTTGACCTATGCCAAGGGCATTATGCGCCGTCTGCACTGCCAGATTATCAATGTTTCTAACCGTGCCATCGAGGAAACTGCGGGCATCATTTTGGAATACGTGCGTAAGAACAAGGAACGCCACAACGAAAACTAAGTGGTGCTAAATAAATAGCGCAAGCAAAAGAAAAATCCGAAGTCAGCATTTGGCTTCGGATTTCTTTATTGCTTGGCTTGTTTTATGTTTTTTTTCATGCTTTTTATGCTTTTTTATCGATGGTGGCGATGCTTGCTGCATCCCTAGCGTCCACGAGCTTTTTAGTCATAACATTATAGACAACGTCATTTTTATAAGCCTTGCCATTGACCTTAACCTTGCCTTGGAAGGAGGCCAGCTTGGTCTTCCAGCAATAGCTGCCCTTATCGGCAGTGATGAGCATGCCATCGTCCTTAAAATCACAGTTGCCTTCTACATAGGCAGTGCGGTCGGAATTATAGACATCAACCTTGTCGCATTTAAAGCGCATCTCGCCAAAGCTGAGCGTGATATTGCCCTGTCCGTGTACTTCCATTTTATAAAAATACACCTTGGTGGTGTCACCGGTAATAGTGAGCATAGTGTCGTGGGCAGGAAACTGCACAAAAACATTGCCCTGTAAATCATAAACGCCGGTTAAGGGATTAAAGGTTCGCTTATCGCTTTTAATGGTGGGCTCCACGGCACCGCACATGGAAGGAAGCAGCATTAAAAGCATAAAAAGAGCAAGAATTATTTTTTTCATACTATTTACCTCTTACTTCGTCAAGAAAGTGCAGCTAATGCACGCAAAAACGGATGACAACGCCAGTAAATTACACAATTTGTGTAGGATGATTTTGGCATAATAATTATTATAGTATTTTTTGGCTGCTCCCGCAAGGGGCGAAGGCTTTTTTTACAAGATTTTTTAGGAAAAAAAGAGGATTTTGCCGTTTTACATTGAATATAAGCAGTGTGTAAATCATCAGCGGAGGAATGTATGCATGGACGGAGAGTTTGAAAGCTTTAAAGAGCAGGTGCGTAGCACTGCCAATATAGTAGAAGTAATCTCCGGCTATGTTCCTTTAAAAAAACGAGGACAAAATTTTTGGGGTTGTTGCCCCTTTCATGGTGAAAAAACACCTTCCTTCGCGGTTAATCCCGCCAAGAACATGTTTTATTGCTTTGGCTGTCATGAGGGCGGGGATATTTTTAAATTTATTATGAAAATGGAAAGCTGCGACTTTAAGGAAGCATTAAAGCTTCTGGCAGCTCGCTATGGCATTGCTGTTCCGGAAAGGCAGAAGACGGCAGGGGAGATTAGGCGCGAAAAGCAAAGAGAGCGCATTTATGAAACCAATGCTACTGCTACTAGGTTTTTTCAGGCCTGCCTTTTAAAGACGGATTATGGCAAAAATGCACTTAGCTATTTAGAGGGCCGTGGCATCAACCAAGAGATTATTGCAAGCTTTTCCATAGGCTATGCCTTGGATAGCTTTACTGCCTTGCTTAGCAATTTGGGCAAGCGGGGCTACCAGGGGCAGGAGCTTTTGGCAGCAGGCTTGGTGGCCAGGGGTAAGCAGCAGCTTTATGACAAGTTTCGCAATCGAGTGATGATTCCGATTAAGGATCCCAAGGGAAAGATTGTGGGCTTTGGTGGCAGGGTGCTGGATAACAGTACTCCCAAATATTTGAATACACAGGAAACGGAATGGTTTAATAAAAGACGCTTGCTTTTTGCGATGGATGTGGCCTATAAAGCTATTCGCAGCAAGGGACATGCCATTGTTGTTGAAGGCTATATGGATGCTATTAGCCTGCATGCGGCAGGGATTAGTAATGTGGTGGCTTCCATGGGGACGGCCTTCGCTACGGAGCAGGCTAAGCTATTAAAACGCATTGCCAGCGAAATTGTTTTTTGTTACGATAGTGATAGTGCTGGGCGCAAGGCCTCAGTGCGGGCGGTGAGCATCGCTCGGGCAGAGGGGCTGAAGGTGCGTATTGCGGGTGTGCCCGAGGGCAAGGACCCGGATGAATATGTACGTCACTACGGTAAGGAGGCCTTCTTGGAGGTTATTGCTCAGGCTAGGGAAGGCATTGATTTTCAAATTGAAGAAACAATTTTGCAGAGTGATGTGTCAAATTTAGCAGGAAAAGTTGAGGCAGTGTCGAATATACTACCATTCCTATTAGAATGTAAAAGCGAAATCGAGGCTGCGGAGCATATGCGCAGGCTGGCACAAAGATTGACTATAGATGAGGGCCTTATCGTGGAGGAATACCGCAAGGCTACTAAAAAGAATGGTGTCAGAAAAGAGAGCGTTTATGTGCCAGTGCCAGATGTCAAAAAGATTAGCGTAAGGCGGCAGGCAGAGGAGCAGCTTTTAGCACTGCTGGTGGAGCAGCCCTATTTGGCAGCAAATTGTGACCCGGTGGTGCAGCTCACAGGCTGGAGTGATCCGGCCTTGGCACAGGTTTTTGCTATGCTGAAGGCCTTGGCTGAGCATGATGCTTTTACTATTGATAAATTAAATGATGCCTTGGATGGAGCTGCTCAATCGGCTTTGGCGGGGATAAGAACCAAAGTAGTGCCCACTCAGGAGGGTGAGCAATTTATGGAGGTTTGCTTACGCCAGCTGCAGCGCAGCTTTTTAGAGCAGGAGTACGAAAGGCATCGTTTACTAGCGGACGAATACGAACGCTCGGCAGATTCGCGGTTTATGCAGGAGCTGCTAGAAACTCAAAGGATAAAGGATGAAATTAAGAAGCTCTATGGAAATTAAAATTGATATGGAAGGAGGGAACACCATGGATGATACTAACTGCAAATTAACCCAGGAACAAATTGATGAATTGGTGCAAAGGGGTAAAGCTCAAAATGGTGTTCTCACTTATGGAGATGTAATGGGCACTATCAATAGCTTGGATAGTGTTAGTCCGGATGATGTTGAGCATTTATACGAGGTTATTACCCGCAAGGGCCTGGAAATAGTGGATGATAATTCACCCGAGGATGATGTATTACCCATTGTGGATACCGATGACAGTAATCCTGCTGAGGATATTACCGAGGCCGAGCTAGCTAATTTGACTGTGCCTGAGGGCATTAGCATCGATGACCCGGTGCGTATGTATTTAAAGGAAATCGGCCGAGTGCCGCTGCTTGTGGGCGAGGACGAGATTAAGCTTGCTAAGCGTATGGATAAGGGCCGTCAGGCAGAACGCCTGCTGCGCGGCAAAACCATTACCCTGAATGCGCCAGTTTTTAGTGGTAGTGACGATACCCAGGCTTTGTTAGATAAAATCAATGGCTTTATGGCTGAAGAATGGCATATGACTAATATGCGTTCGATCTATAAAGTGCTGGATATGATTAAAGCTCGCCAGGAGGAGGGCAATCCTTACAAAATCGAGGATTACGAGGATTTGATTTTTGAATTTACTCGTGATGAGCGCTTGCATTTGCAGCGCTTGATGGTGGAGCAAAAATGTGTGATTCCTGATTGTGAGCGTTTAGAAATCCAGCGTCCTACCAGCGATAAGGATGTACATAATCTTTATCAGGTAAAGTCTCTGTTAGAGGAGCTCAAGGCTCGATTAAGCGATGGCCGTGACAAGGACACCGCTATGGCTGATGCCTATATTTGCTGCCAGGAGAGCTTTGAAGAGCTGCTGAGGGCGGTGCGCCAACAGGGCAATGACGCAAAAAAATGCTTATCAGAAGCCAATCTGCGTTTAGTAGTGAGCATCGCTAAGCGCTATGTGGGCCGTGGCATGCTTTTCCTGGATTTGATTCAGGAGGGCAACTTGGGCCTGATTAAGGCTGTTGAAAAGTTTGACTACAATAAAGGCTTTAAGTTTAGTACTTATGCAACATGGTGGATTCGTCAGGCTATTACCCGTGCTATTGCCGACCAGGCGCGCACGATTCGTATTCCGGTGCATATGGTAGAAACGATTAATAAGCTGATTCGTGTTTCGCGCCAGCTGTTGCAGGAGCTGGGACGCGAGCCCTTGCCAGAGGAGATAGCCAAGGAAATGGATACCTCGGTGGATAGGGTGCGCGAGATTATGAAGATTGCTCAGGAGCCTGTTTCCTTGGAAACACCTATTGGTGAGGAGGAGGATTCGCATCTGGGTGATTTCATCGAGGACCACGATGCGCCGGCTCCCGCTGACGCTGCTTCCTTTACTTTGCTGCGCGAGCAGCTGGAGGAGGTTTTGGAGACCTTAACCATTCGCGAAAAGCGCGTGCTGGAGCTGCGCTTTGGCTTGGAGGACGGTCGTAGCCGTACCCTGGAAGAGGTGGGCCAGCATTTTGGTGTTACCCGTGAGCGTATTCGCCAAATCGAGGCGAAAGCATTACGCAAGCTGCGCCATCCTAGCCGTAGCAAAAAGTTGAAGGACTTTTTGGAATAGGCTTTGCTGGCAGAGTAACAGGCTGTGATTTGGCTTGATTTCCAGATTACTTCTTGACATAATGCTTATCCTATAATAAAATAATACTGTTGAGTTGTTATCGTGGGCCTATAGCTCAGTGGTAGAGCCGCCGGCTCATAACCGGCTGGTCGTAGGTTCGAACCCTACTGGGCCCACCAACCTTAACTTTAAACGAATTCAAACGCAGGTCAGCTGGCCTGCGTTTTTGCTTTCTCTAGGTAGTAGCTAGCTTGCAAGGTGGATGTGTTTGGCAGGGAATGCTTTGGTAATTGGTAAAGAGAAAATACTTCTGATGAAGTTATTAATTAAGCATATGCTGAAGAATACTAAGTCATATGCTTTGATGGGCATTTAGCCTAGTTTTTACTTGCACGTAGGTATAGTTGACTGTATAATATAAACTGTATTACTAGACTAATGAGTCTATTTTACCAGAATGTTTTTTAGAGTTAAATTTTCTGGAGTAAAGATATAAGCAAGAGCTTTTAGTCGGCGACCAAGGCTTTTGAGGATAAGATTCTTAAGAATAAAACTCATGAGGATAAGACTTGCAGAGGAGCGTGCAGCATGAATTTACAAAATAAAAAGGTGAAGATAGTGCTCGGAATTTTAATTGCCGTGTGCTTGATTGTTTCCTACCGCATCTATAACAATATTCAAAATGACAAGGCTAGAGCCGAAAAAATGTCCCGTGTGAAAACGGTTGCTGTTACTACCGGCCATGCTAGCCGTCAAACCATTATTCCCACTATGACCTTTAGCGGCAGCCTGGATCCGGAATGGCAGGCCGAGGTAGCAGCCAAGGTTGATGGTCGCTTGGAAAAGGTGTATGTAAAAGAGGGCGACCGCGTTACCAAGGGCCAGGTGCTGGCTATTTTGGAGCAAACTGACACAGATGCCAACCTGCTTAATGCCCGCGGTAGCTATTTGGACGCTCAGGCTAATCTTAGTAAGGCCGAGAGGGATTTAGTACGTTACGAAAAGCTTTTTGCAAATGGTGCTGTTTCTGAACAGGTTGTAGATAATTATCGCTTTGCCCGTGAAAATGCTGCTGCTAAACTAGAGGCTGCTCGTGGTAATTTACAGGGCATGGAATCTAAATCCGCTGGCACTATTTTAGTGGCTCCCGCCGATGGGATTGTGGCCAAACGCTATTATCAGGAGGGCTACTACGCTAAGGCTGGTACTGCTATTTTTGCCGTGGCCGATATCAGTATGCTGAAAACTGTGATTCATATTCCGGAAGGTCAGGTAGCAGGTGTGGCCGTGGGCAACGAGGCCGCTATCAAGCTGCCTGCTTATCCTGATAAAAAAATCGTGGGTAAAATCACCCGCATTGCGCCTGTGGCCGACCAGCCTTCCCATACCTTTGCGGCAGAGGTGAGCGTGGATAATAGCCAGGGCCTTTTGGCAGGTATTTATGCCAATGTGTATCTCACCGCGCAGCCACGCGAGAACGTGCTCACCGTGCCATTGCACAGCATTGTTATGCGTGATGACCAACAGACTATTTTCATAGCCGACGCGGATGGCATTATTCAGCGTAGGGTGCTGGAGGTTGGTTATACAGATGACAAAAATGCTGAAATCATCAGCGGCATCACTGAGGAGGACCTCATTGTGCTGGAGGGTCAGAACAAGCTGCGTGAGGGCGTCAAGATCAAAATGGAAAAGGCTGGTAAATAATTATGATTGGTACATTTATTAAACGGCCAGTATTTACCACCATGTTCGTTTTACTTTTGGTAGTATTCGGCATCCGTTGCTATCCGGAAATCGGTGTGGATTTGAACCCGGATGTGGATTTGCCCATCGTCAGCGTGCGTGTGCGTTATGATGGTGCTTCACCAGAGGAAATGGAAACTCTGGTTACTAAGCCCATCGAAAACCGCGTCAGTCAGGTTTCCGGTATTAAAACCCTGTCCTCTACGGTTTTAGAGGGCTACAGTGAAACCGTTTTGGAATTTAATTTGGGCGTGGACCCCCAACAAAAGGCCAGCGAGGTGCGCGAAAAGGTTTCCAGTATCCGCAAATCGTTGCCCGATGATATTGATGAGCCTACAACCCAAACTGTTGACCTTAACGCCCGCGCGATTGTAGCTTGGACATTTTCCTCCAGCTCCCGCTCCCGTGGTGAAATCCGTCGTATTATCGAGGATAATATTAAGGACGAGCTGCAGATGGTGGAGGGCGTGTCGGAGGTTACTGTTGTAGGCGCCAGCCAGCGCTGTATTCGCATTGTGCTGAAGCCGGAAAAGCTGCAGGAATATGGCATTTCCTACCAAACAGTGCGGGACACCATCAATAAAAATAACTATAACACCCCCGGTGGCAAGGCCCGCAGCAAGGAAATGGAAATTACGGTGCGTACTTTGGCTAAATATAATACCGTGGATGATATTAAGCAGGTGGTTGTGGCCAATCATAATGGTCGCCCCGTGTATATTGGCGAAGTGGCCGATGTGCTCGACGATTGGGAGGACGAGGATACGTTCGCCAGTGCCAACGGCGAGCCCAGTGTACTGGCTTTCGTGCGCAAGCAGTCCAAGACCAATACGGTAGACGTAACCGATAATGTCAATAAAAAAATGGAGCAGCTGCGCCAATCCAATCTACCACCTGATATTACGGTGGAGAAGGTCCGCGACCAGTCCAAATATATTCGTGATAATATTGCGGACGTTTGGAACACCATTATTTTTGGTGGTTTCTTGGCGCTTCTTATCACCTATATGTTCCTACGCAATTTTAGAGCTACCATCGTAGGCGGCTTGTGTATACCGACGGCGGTTATTTCCACCTTCTTCATGATGAAGGTTATGGACTTTACCTTGAACAATATGTCCCTAATGGCGTTGTCCTTGGCTATTGGCATGTTGATTGACGATGCCATCGTTGTTATCGAGAATATTTTCCGTCATATTCAAATGGGCAAAACACCCTTCGTGGCTGCCCGTGAAGCGACGGAGGAGTTGACGCTGGCCATTTTGGCAACCTCCTTTGTAATGTTCGCCGTCTTCGTGCCAATTGGTAATATGGGTGAGATTATCGGCCAATTCTTCAAGCAGTTCGGTCTGACCGTAGCCTTTGCTATTGCGTTCTCTACATTAGTCGCCTTTACGCTGACTCCTATGGTGTCCGCTTATTGGATTAAGGTCGAAACGGAGGAGGAGAGCGCCAGAAGTCGCAATAAGTATTTGCAAATAGTGCTGGATAAATTCGAGGCGGGCTTTCAAAGCGTGCGCGAGATGTATAACAGCTTGATGGTGTGGTGCTTAGAAAGACCTAAAAAAATAGTTATTGTTAGCGTTTTGAGCTTGGGTATTAACCTGCTCTTGCTACCGTTTGTAGGCACGGAGTTTACGCCAACTTATGACTCCGGCGAGTTCACCGTCAATGTGAAGGCTCCCATTGGCAGCAGTCTGCAAAAGACAGTGGAGCTAGCTACGCCCATGCAGGAGTACATCAGTCAATTGCCCGAGGTAAAGATTGTGGCGCTGAATATTGGTAACGGTCGTAACCCTGTTAACCAGGGATCCTTGGATATTCGCTTAAAGCCATCTGACGAGCGCGACCGCAGCATGCAGCAGATTATGGATGAGCTGCGCGCAAAATTTGGTAATACGGAAGGACTCAAGGTTTCCGTTGTGTCCAACCAAGGCGGTGGCCGTGGCGATAGCCGTCCCGTGCAGATTGGTCTACGCGGCAATAATATTAAAGAGTTAAAGAAATATGCGCTGGATTTGGCCGATAAGCTGAAAACTGTGCCCGGTGCAACGGACGTGGATATTTCAGACTCCGAGGAGGAGCCGGAGGTTATCGTGCGCTTGGACCACGCCAAGGCAAGCCAGCTGGGCTTGGATGCCACTGAGGTGGGCAAGGTTGTGCAAATGGCCTTTATGGGCAAGAGCACCTCGAACAGCTATACCATTGGCGATAATGACTACGATATTGTTTTACAGATGCCCCTGGCGCAGCGCAATGATATCAATGCTGTGGCTAATTTACGCATCTCCAATTCCAGCGGTCAATTTGTGCGCTTAGGCGATATGGCAATGATTAAGTATGGTAGCGGTCCGACGCGTATCGAGCGCGAGGACAAGCAGCGCCAAATTGTGGTTTATGCCAACACTGTCGGCATTTCTCCCGGCGATTTGATTAAAAAGGCCACTACCGAGTTTATTCCCGAGCTGAATATGCCGCCCGGCTACAATTATAAGATGATTGGTCAGGCCGATAATATGGCTCGTTCCATTAAAGAGGTTGCGAAGGCGGTAATTTTGGCTATTGTCATGGTATATATGACCTTAGCAGCTCAGTTTGAAAGCTTTTCCCAGCCCTTGATTATTATGGCCTCCTTGCCCTTTGCGATTATCGGCGCTGTGCTGGGCCTTTTGGTAGCGGGGCAGACGGCCAATATGATGAGTATGATTGGCTTTATTATGCTACTAGGCCTAGTAACTAAGAATGCAATTTTGCTTTTGGACTATGCTAACCAAGCGCGTGAGCACGGCATGGGCCTAAAGGAGGCCACGCTGGAGGCCTGCTCCCTGCGCTTGCGCCCCATTTTAATGACCACACTGTCCACTATTTTGGGCATGATGCCCATTGCCTTAGGCATTGGTGAGGGTGCAGAGCTGCGCCAGTCCATGGGCGTGGTTTTGGTAGGCGGCTTGACTACCTCTACCTTATTAACATTAATTGTTATTCCGCTGATTTATCTTCTGTTTGAGGATTGGAAGCTGAAGCATTATCAGCCTAAAGGGTGAATAATGGAGTTGTTTAAGCGAAGTTTTGACGAAGCCCCTCTCCGCCTCGCAAGCTCGGCACCTCTCCCGGTGGGCGAGGCTCCTTGTTAATTTACTGCAGAAGAGAGGCTCCCACTCGGGGGGAGCTGTCAGACCGCGCAGTGGTGTGAAATAAAAGTTTTTTGTAAATGCGGCTGACTGAGAGGGGTGACTGCTAAAGTTGGGTAGTTATGCACTCTCGTGAAGCTGAGTGTTGGAGTTGTTTTGATGACTAAACTAACAGATAAAGAGTTCAAGGCTTATTTGTCCGAGGCTCATCGTAAGATAAGTGCAGTCCTAGATATCACTAAGGAGAAGGATATTAATTATGGTCACCAGCTTGTAGTGGAGCTGTGTCAGGCAAAGTTAACCTTAAACATTTATAATGGTAAAAAGGGACTTACTTATGTATTTTCCGGTGATAGCGCACTAGAAAAAAAGGTTCGTGAGCTGTTAGGCGAGGGTAAACCAAGCTACGGGAGTAAAAATGGCTTTGCTGATTACGATGATGGTTTAGCCCATGCGGCAGACGCGGACGCGCTGCCGCGTGGTAAATGGGCCGGCAGCGACGAGTCCGGTAAGGGCGACTTCTTTGGTCCTTTGGTAGTGTCCGCAGTGGTCGTGGACGATAGCACCGCCGCGAAGCTGGCCGCTGCCGGGGTCAAGGACTGCAAGCTGCTCAGCGACAAAAAAATTTTGGAGCTGGAGGAGACTATTAAGGCTAATGTCATTGATTTCAGCGTACTTGAGCTTAAGCCGAAGTTTTATAATTTGCGTTATAAGCAAGTGCTTGACCAGGGAGGAAAATTGAACCAACTTTTGGGTTTTGGTCATGTTGCAGCCTTGAGTCAGGTCTTAGAGCGTAATGCCGATTGTCACGCTGCGCTTATCGATCAGTTCACGACTTCTACAGTGAATGTGCGAGAGCTCTCTAAGCGCTTTCCTCAGTGCATCGTCAAGCAGCAGCCTAAGGCTGAGAGCAATCTTGCTGTGGCAGCTGCCTCCGTGCTCGCTCGAGCCCGTTTCCTGCGCACCATGGCTGAGCTAGCGCAGGCCGCAGGGGAAGCCGCCTTGCCCAAGGGAGGCGGCGAAAGCGCCACAGCCTGCGCCCGTAGGTTGTCTGCCAAGCTCGGCAAGGCCGAGCTTGTAAACTATGTGAAGCTACACTTTGCCAACTA
>OBLI01001621.1_pt1 | contig 21347 bp, 14 predicted proteins | sample 1519701 | NCBI WGS metagenome assembly OBLI01 (sample SAMEA3663005, study PRJEB22513) | pig gut metagenome | biome: pig gut; feature: pig-associated habitat; material: faeces | place: France | collected 2012
CCCCTATGCCAAGATTGAGAATCTTGTATCCTAACCATTAGATGAATCCACCAAAAAGACAGAAGCGGAAGCTGGGGGATTCGAACCCCCGGTACGGTAACCCGCACGGCAGTTTAGCAAACTGCTGGTTTCAGCCACTCACCCAAACTTCCAAAACTGTTCTTATAAGCATTTGCGCTTAAATGCGGTGCAAAGGTACTGCTTTTTTTTGTATTTGCAAAATTATTGCGAGTTTTTTTTATTTGTTACCTAATATTTTCGGCATTCTTTACAATTGACTTAAAGGCAACCACCTTTTGAGTTGTCTTATCCATATAAAATGTGCTCTCAAGTGTATCTTTCCCTATAATATATGAGGCCCGGATAAACAGGAGTGATTGGTTTGATGTGCGTTCTGCGTAGTTTATTCCCTTGTTGAAATACTGCAATTTCGAAGTTGATTCTCTCATATTGTAGATAATCGAATCACTAATAATGCGTGTTGAATCTATGCGTCCGAAATGCAGGATTGTCATATCATTCGGTTGCTGCAGATTTTCACTCAGAAACTGTTCAATGCTATTCTTGGCAGTATGCCGTTGCCCGCATGCAACGAGCAACAGCATACCTGCAGAAATAAAAATTATAGCTTTCCTCATTTCTTTTCTGGTATTCGTTTGAGTATAGCCAAAAGATGATCCCATACCATCTGCACGGTAGGTATGAGTAGACGCTCCTCTGGAGTGTGAACAAAGCGCAGAGTAGGGCCAAAAGAAACCATATCGAGGTTCGGATAACGCTCAGAGAAGAGTCCACATTCAAGACCGGCATGTATACCCTTAACCAATGGCTCCTTGCCGAAGAGTTCGCGGTAGGTGTCGGATGTTATCTTGGTGAGCTCACTATTAGCTCTCATCTTCCATGCAGGATAACCGTCGTTTTGTATCACCTTGGCACCTGCCAGTTCAAATGTAGCCTTCACGGTATTGCATTGGTTGTCAAGATTGCTCATCACATTGCTTCGCTGAGATGCCACCACGGTTATCTTGTCTGACTCGGTGATGACGCTTGCAACATTGCTTGATGTCTCAACCATCCATGACAAGGCCTCGTCTTGACACATGGCAAACACACCATTGTCTACAGCTTGGATGCTGCGAATAAACTTGTCGCTCGATGACTTATCAATGACCTTATCGCCATCGGTGCTCTCCATATTAAACACCATCTGAACATCGCTTACGTGGAATTCATCCTCTACCTCGCTTGCATGGATATTCCAGTCGGCACGTATCATCTCCTTGTCTGCATTAGGCACAGCGATAACAAAACGTCCGTCTCGTGGTATGGCATTATGCATCTTGCCAGAATTAAACGAAACGAGCCTAAGGTCGGTCTTTGCCATTTCCTTGTAAAGGAATCTACCCAATATCTTAATAGCATTCGCCCTTTTCTTCTCTATATCATCACCAGAATGGCCTCCAACGAGACCCTTAATGGAACCCTCAATAAAGAAGTAGCCATCGGGGGCATCCTCACGTATGATATCAAAAACAGCCGTGGTTGTTCTTCCTCCAGCACAAGAAACAAAGATCTGTCCCTCATCCTCGCTATCGAGATTGATGAGCATATCACCGCTCATAAAACCTGCTTTCATGCCGCTTGCGCCTGTTAGTTGAGTTTCCTCATCTCGAGTAAACACGCACTCTATAGGTCCATGCTCAATATCGTCTGACTCGAGTATAGCCAATTCGATGGCACATCCGATACCATCATCAGCACCTAAGGTTGTACCTTCGGCTGTCAACCATTCTCCATCAATATATGTACGAATGGCATCGTTGTCAAAATCAAACTCCACATCCACGAGTTTGTCACAAACCATATCCATATGACTCTGCAAGATAACGGTTTTTCTGTTTTCATAACCAGGAGTAGCAGGCTTGCGGATAATCACGTTGCCAGTCTCATCAACATCGGTAGACAAACCATGGTTTTCGCCCCATGATTTAAGATATTCAATCATCTTCTCTTCTCGCTTGGAAGGGCGTGGAATCTCATTGATTTTGGCGAATTGCTTGAATACGCCACTGGGTTTTAAGTCACTTTTATTCATTATTTTCTTTTTTTTCGACAATAGATGTCATTAATTAATTAAATATGATTACCTTTGTAGCCGCAAAATTAATGATTATGATTGAAATAATGCTCATAACTGCGTTAATAATTGCTATCGCAGTGGCTTTTTTGTGTGTGAAAGTGTTTCTTTTAAGAAAAGGAGAGTTTGCATCACAACATATTCATGACAGTAGGGCCATGAAGGATAGGGGTATACATTGCGTTTTTGACCAGGATAAAGAGCAGAGAAACAAATCACCGTATGCGGTGAGTGAAAAGAAAAAATAAACGTAAGAAACATAAGAAATAACAATAATTTTAAAATCACAATGAAGACAAGAAATTTTTTAGCCATGATGGCTATGGGCGCCATGAGTGCCACACTTATGTTGTCATGCAACAATTCAGCACCTAAGATGGACGAGCAACCATCCAATCAGGACAAAGTTCAGACAACAGGAATGAGAATAGCTATAGTAGAGGTTGACTCTTTGATGTCGCAGTATAATTTCTGCAAGGATTATACAGCAATCATTACAAAGAAGAGCACCAACGCACGCAATACTATTCAGCAGAAGGGTAAACAACTCCAGGCTGCTGCAGCCAATTTCCAACAGAAACTCCAAAACAATGGATTTACAAGCAGAGAGCAGGCTGCAAGCGTGCAAGCAAATCTGCAGCGCCAGGAACAGGATCTTCAGGAACTGCAAAACCGTTTGGGTGCTGAACTGGATTCAGAAACAGCTAAATACAATCAGGCTCTGCGCGACTCTTTGCAGAATTTCCTCCGAGACTATAACAAGGACAAGAAATTTGACCTTATATTGTCAAAGGCTGGCGACAACATCCTTTATGCTGCAAAGAAGCATGACATCACTCAAGAAGTGATCAATGGACTCAACAAGAGATATAAGCCTTCAAAGGAAACTACCGAGGCTAAAAAGCAGAAATAAAAATGCAGTAAAGCGAGATTTATTTATTGCAATCAAAATAACGGTGGGTATACCTGCCGTTGTTTTTCTATAAACACCTATTTATCATAATACACGTTATTAATCCAAAATAACTATTATAATCTATAAGCACTGTATATTATCTCACTTCATAACTGTATATTAGCTCAATTCATAAGTAATGCTACCATATATAGCGGAATTATATAAATATGGTATAAGAATTGAGGATATTAAGAATGTAATGCAATCTCACAAGTAATTAAGAATAAATCCAATCTCATATAATAATTAAGAATGTAATGAGATCTCATATAGTAATTTCTTCATATAATATAGTTTTGAGAAAGAGAAATCAGGATCTTCCATGAGGATTTGTAGCATTCTTTTTTGTTTTGCATTAAGATGTCTATATAGTATTCTTTCGTGTGCTTTGAGAAATTTTCCTTTTATTTGAAAGAAATAGACATACATTAGCGGATACAATCTGTCATCGTCTGAACTGAGATCCACGGTGTTTACATTTACAAAACTGCCAATCTCAAGGTTATCCACCTTTTGCTGGTTTTGAATATTGCCCCTGTATGCTTCCACGTCAATCATTGTAGACCGATATAATTTGATACCATTTATAGAGTCGACAACCTCAGCCAGCAAAGTATCTATGCAATCATAATGCACACCTTCAATATCCACTGAGCGAATATTATGCATTTCAGCCTGCATTGTTATCCATCCTTTTTTATAAACAAGAGAAGAATTGGTCATAAGGATATTTGCCTGCCTGTTGATCACTTTTTTGCCATTGTTGAGCGTGATGATGGCAGGTACAAATGATTCAAACCTTGTAGTACGCTCTACCCTATCCTTTTCAGTATTGTCATTTTTCATTACACACTCAGCCGTAGACTTTTGAGAGAAACATAAGTCCAGACATAAAGCAAGCAGGCAAATGCCAATAATTCTCATATTCATAATGAAATAATTTTAGTAGATATAAGGAAGATTGAGTAAAATTTTTGCCATTAAATCATGCAAAGATACATTTAAATTGCAGAATAACAAATATTTTCTTGTGTAATAATCTCATGTTTAGTAATATTTAACAAAATACATACTGTTTGCGATAACAACGTATTGCTATTTTTTGTAATTTTGCACCGATTTTCGTCAGAACTTGATGAAACAATCCAAAAAGTTTAAAGTAAAAAGATACAAGGTATTCCAAGATGAGACAATTAAAGATTCAAAAAAGTATTACAAATCGCTCAAGTGAGGCTTTGGATAAGTATCTCGTTGAGATTGGTCGTGCTCCACTTATTTCTATTGATGAAGAGATAGAATTAGCTCAAAAGATTCGCAAGGGAGGTCCCGAGGGCGAGAGGGCTAAAGATAAGTTGGTCACCGCAAACCTCCGATTTGTAGTATCCGTTGCCAAGCAGTATCAGCATCAGGGTCTCACCCTTACTGACCTTATTGACGAGGGCAACATTGGTCTTATCAAGGCAGCCCAGAAATTTGATGAAACACGTGGTTTCAAGTTCATATCTTATGCTGTTTGGTGGATTCGCCAAAGTATTCTTCAGGCTATTGCCGAGCAGAGCCGAATTGTGCGACTGCCTCTCAATCAGGTTGGTTCGCTCAACAAAATCAACCATGAAATCAACAAGTTTGAGCAAGAAAACCAGCGTCATCCCTCTGTGGCAGAACTTAGTGAAGCCACTAATCTTGATGAAGAAAAGATTGGCCAAAGCCTTATGGCTGATGGTCATCATGTATCTATAGATGCACCTTTCCAGGATGGCGAGGATAACTGTATGCTTGACGTGATGGCAAGTGGCGATGACAGCCGTACAGACCGTCATGTAGATCATGAGTCAATGGCTCTTGAACTTGACAATGTGCTCAAGAAGGTACTCAAAGACCGCGAGATGACCATAATCAAAGCTTGTTTTGGCATTGGCACACATGAGAAGGGGCTCGAGGAAATTGGTGATCAACTTGGTCTTACCCGCGAGCGCGTCAGACAGATTAGGGAGAAGAGCATAGCCAAACTTCGCGAGAGTGGCAACTCCAAGATTCTTATTAAATATCTAGGATAATCCAAGATTATATACAAATATCCTGGATAAACAATATAAAAAATCCTTTTATTCTTTGGTCTCTCAATAATTTTTTAGTAATTTTGGGACCATGAAAGTAAGGGAATGCATAATGTTAATATTATTAGGCATACTTGCAGGTATGCCTAATATTATTTTTGGCAAACCTTCTCAGTCAGACAGTCTGATTCTCGAGAGGGTTTTTGCTTATGGTACCCATTATGCAAATGCTGATTCTGGTGCATATAGATCCATGTATCTTCGTTTCTCCATGAAGACAGACCGTCGCAATTTTGTGCTCATGTTTATCCCTTCGATGTATAATGTATCGCGTGGAAAACGCAAATATATTGCCGAGAGTTTTAGTGATGTGTCGTTCAAGTCGATCAGTGACTATAAGGTAAGCCGAAGGATGGTGTCTACCACTATTCCACACGACAAGCGGGTACAAACGGCAGTGGCCAAGCATCTTGTGCCAAACTTATATGGCGAGACCATCTCTTCAGACTGCGTGCTCTCGCCGTTCAACCGCCTTAACAGAAAAATGTATCGCTATCGTATCAATAGTAGCGGTAATGGCACAGCCCTCGTCACCATTCGTCCACGTACCCAAAACACAATGCTCGTGAGGGGTTGGGCACAAGTAGATCCTTCCACAGGCAAGATTTTGGTAGCGCGACTGATGTATGAGTATGACATGCTAAAGATTGATATGATGATAGAGATGGACGAGCAGGGCAATAGCATCATACCCCATAAGGTAAAGACCAACTGTGTGTTCTCATTTATCGGTAATAAGATAAGTAGCCAATACAATACCTTTTTAGACAAGGATTCAGTGGTTGCCAACTCATCAATGGCGGTCATACGTGAAGACTCGCTCACCGACTTTGAAAAATCCATTTATGACGACCACCATGTCTCTCTGAATGCCGATACCGCCACTACTGTAGACCGAGGTATTGGTAAGATGGCCAAAGAAACATGGCGCTTCATGGGAGACAATATGTTTGCGCGTATCACAGCCAACAATTCACGCGCGTCATTGCGCATCTCCCCTATCCTCAATCCTTTCTATCTCAACTACAGCAACCGCAAGGGACTATCATACAAGTTGAAGATACGAGCATCATACCGGACGGGGCATAATAGCGAGTTGCTTTTCAATCCACGTTTCGGCTACAACTTCAAGATCAAACGTTTATTCTTTGATGCCCCCCTGCGCTATGTGATTGACCAAAAGCATAATATATGGTTGGAAACATCGGTATCTAATGGCAACAGGATAAACAATTCCGACATCCTCGACATAATAAAGGAAGAGCACCGGGATACCATAAATTTTGATAATCTCGATCTTGACTATTTCACCGACAATATCTATCAGTTTAGGTTTAATGTACGCCTGTTTGGATGTATTGATGTAATCCCAGGAATAATATTCCACAACCGCGTGGCAGTAAACAAGTTTGTAATGGGACTAATGGGTAAGGAGACCCACTATCGCAGTTTCGCCCCTACCCTGTCGCTATCTTGCCGTCCTACATCCCATTCTCCATTGTATTCACTTACATACGAGCGAGGTATCAAAGGAGTGATGCGCTCCAATCTCGAATATGAGCGCATTGAGATGGACATGACCCACACCATTCCCCTCCACTGTCTGCGCAAGTTAGACATTCGTTTTGGTGGCGGCTTCTATACCAATCGCAATACCAAATATTTCATTGACTTTGCCAATTTCCGCGACAACTATCTCAGTTCGTCGTGGAATGAAGACTGGTCAGGCGATTTCCACCTTGTAAAGAGTGAGTGGTATAATGCATCTCGCTGGTATTTGCGCTATAATACCACCTATGAAACCCCTATGCTCGTCATGTCGTGGTTGCCACTCGTTGGCCGTTTCATAGAGTCTGAACGTATCTATCTCAACGTGTTGCAGTTGGAGCACACTCCCTCCTATGCTGAACTGGGATATGGCTTTAGCAATAGGGTCTTCTCGGTAGGACTTTTTACCAATTATATGAATGGCAAGTTTGGTAGTTTCGGTGCAAAATTCTCTTTTGAACTCTTCAATAGATGGTGAAAACATTAAACGATACAAATATGAGCAGTTTCCCTTTAGTTATTTACAAGGCGAGTGCAGGTAGCGGCAAAACCTTTACTTTGGCAGTAGAATATATCTCGTTGCTGATTTCCAATCCCGACTCATATCGTAATATTCTGGCAGTAACCTTTACAAACAAGGCCACCAACGAGATGAAGATGCGCATACTCAGCCATCTCTATGGCATATCCCACAATCTGACCGACTCTAAAGACTATCTCGAACAGGTAAAAAAGAGAACCGAACTTGATGAGCCAGTCATCATCTCCAATGCTGGAAAGGCACTGGGGCTGCTCCTCCACAACTATAATTATTTCCGTGTGGAAACCATCGACTCCTTCTTCCAAGCCGTATTGCGCAATCTGGCACGCGAACTGGATCTTACACCAAACCTACGCATTGAATTACGGGATGAGGAGATAGAATCAAAGTCGGTGGATAAGATGATAGAGGAATTAAAACCTGGTGATAACGTTTTGAGTTGGATATTGGAGTATATCTCTGACAATATGAGCAATGACAAAGGCTGGAATGTTATCAGGCAGATAAAGGATTTCGGCCGCACCATCTTTAAGGATTTCTATAAGGAGAATCAAGAGCAGATAAGTGCTTTTCTCTCTTCTTCAGATAGTTTCAACCAGTACCGTAATATGCTGAGAGACATAAAGAAAGACGCTGAAGAGAAGTTGCAATCCATACCCAAAGAATTCTATATAATCATTGATAAAAAAGGATTAGAAATTAAAGACTTTAGTTATGGCAGCAGTGGTGTGGCTGGCTTTTTTGTCAAGATTGAAGAGGGTCGTTATGACAGTGGCATAGTAACCACTCGTGTAAGCAAAGCCGTTAATAGTGCCGATGCATGGGTATCAAAGTCGAGCTCCAACCATGATGACATTACCGCCTTGGCCAGAAGTGTACTGATACCGCTTCTACAGCAGTCATTGACTGTTCGCGAAACTTTGTGGCGCCAGTATCACAATGCCGATGTAACGCTCAAGCATCTCAACCAACTGAGATTGCTCAACGACATAGAAAAGCGAGTGCGACGCTATAACGAGTCAAGCAACACTTTTCTGCTCAGCGACACTCAGTATCTCCTCCATCGTCTCATAAGCGAATCCGATGCACCGTTTATATACGAGAAGATAGGAGCACAGTTGAAGCATGTGATGATAGACGAGTTTCAAGACACAAGCAGTTTGCAGTGGCAGAATTTCAAGGTACTCCTCAAGGAATCAATGAGCCATGCAGATGCTTTCAATATGATTGTTGGTGATGTCAAGCAGAGCATATACCGCTGGCGTTCAGGTGACTGGCGTCTGTTAAGCAATCTCAAAGATGAGTTCAAAGGAGCCGCCAAAGATATCCCCCTTGACACCAACTACCGTTCGCAAAAGAATATAGTAACCTTCAACAATCAGTTTTTCATTGACGCAGTGGCTTATGAGACTGGAGAGAATGTAGATGCAGGCAGTCATCTGGGCAAAGCATACGAAGAAGTGTTTCAGAAATTGCCCAATTCAAAGAAAGATAATAACATGGGACTTGTTGACATACAACTCGTCCCCCGCAACTCTGATTATGAATCCCTCACCTTGAATTATATCTCCGACAAGATACGTATGCTGCTATCACAAGGAGTAAAACAAAAGGATATCGCCATACTGGTACGTACAAATAAATCAATCCCCGTGATTGCCAACTATTTTGTTGAAAATCATCCAGACATAGTCATTGTCAGCGACGAGGCATTCCGTCTCGATGGCTCTCCGGCAGTCAAGATACTGAGCGAAGCCCTGCGTCTCATCGCCCATCCCAACGACATGCTCACACGCTGCAATCTGGCTGTATTATACCAGTTGCATGTGATGGGAAACCCATTGGGCAGTGGTACCATGCTCCTCGCAGATGGTTCCCCCAATAGTTTGCTGCCCCAGAAATTTATTGAAGAGATGAGAGTTCTGTCCACCCTGCCTTTGTATGAACTGGCAGAGAATATCTATCAGATATTTAATCTGCAAATCCTTGACAAACAGAGTGGTTACGTGTGCGCATTCTATGATTTACTAACTTCTTTCGTAAATGATAACACCTCAGATATAGATGCATTTCTTGAGCAATGGGACACCACGCTATGCAGCAATACCATACAAGGCGACGAGGCCGACGGAGTGCGCATAGTGTCTATCCACAAGAGCAAGGGACTGGAGTATGACAATGTCATTGTGCCGTTCTGCGACTGGCGTTTAGAGATGGCAGGAGATATTCTATGGTGCAAACCCGGAGAGAGTCCTTATGATAAGTTACCACTGGTGCCAGTAGATTTCAGTGCCCGCAACATGTTGGAAACAATATATGAAAAGGACTATAAGGAAGAGACCCTTCAACTGATGGTAGACAATATGAACCTGCTATATGTGGCATTCACCCGTGCCAGCAACAACCTCTTCGTCATGGGCACAACGGGAGAAAAAGGGCGTCGCTCATCGCTGATTCAAAACTGCATCGAGACGGTATGCAAGAATCTAAATGCAATCATCAACGGTTCGACCACATTGGAAAAGTGCGAGGATGACAATGGTATATCTATCCATTTCTCCTTTGGTTCACTCTTTGTGGGCAAAGAAAAGGAAAAGAAAGTCACACACAATAAATTACTACAACAATCAAATAACAAGATAATCACAGTTTCTTCATTCGACTCTAAGGTAGAGTTCAGACAGAGCAACCGAAGTCGCCAGTTTATTGACAATGCCAATATTGCAGACATTACCATTAATACTGATAACATCAATGCTCAGGAAGCAACAGGCAACAAGACCTCGAGCCAGTATATCAATATTGGTTTGCTCATGCACCGTGTCCTTTCCACCATCACCACTATCGACGACCTACCCCGGGCCATTGACCAATTACATCGCGAGGGACTTGTAGGCGGCACTTCCGTATCATATTCCAAACTCGAGTCACTTCTCCGCCAACGTCTCTCTGCCAATGGTATGGTTCAGCGATGGTTTGCCAGTGGTTGGCAGGTATTCAACGAATGCAAGGCTTTAGTAAGTGTCGATGGTATGGTTAAAGAACTACGTCCCGACCGCGCCATTACTAACGGCACCGATACCATAGTCATCGACTTTAAGTTCGCCGCCCCCTTGGATGAGCACCGAAGGCAGGTATCGGGATATATGCGTCTACTCGAGTCTATGGGCTATCCCGGCGTGAAAGGCTATCTATGGTATGTCTATACTAACAAGATCATTGAAGTAAAATAAATCCCAAACACACTACGATATGAAAGCATTTTTGGAATATGTGGCAGAAGATATGATACGCAGATGGGGCAACGACCTGTCTCGCACAGTGGTTGTCTTTCCCAACAAGCGCGCCCAGTTATTTCTAAATCAGTATTTGCTAAAGGCTAATGGCGGATCCCCATTGTGGAGCCCCGTCTACACCACTATCACCGACATGTTTCTCCGTCATAGTCAGTATCAGGAGGCCGATAGTCTGAAGTTGATCTGCGACCTTCATAAGAGTTATGTGTCTGTAACCAAGTCTATTGAAACCCTCGATCAGTTCTTTGCGTGGGGACAGGTGATGTTGTCTGACTTTGATGATATTGACAAGAATATGGCCGATGCCCGCCAGGTGTTTGCCAACATCCGCGACATACATGAGTTTGATGATATCTCCTATCTGACAGAAGATCAGAAATCGGTGCTCAAGTCCTTTTTTAGCAATTTTACCGATGGCCATGAGTCGGAACTGCGCCGCCGTTTTCTACATCTTTGGTGCCATCTTTATGAAATATATACCGATTTCAACGCCCGCCTGTCGTCGCAGCAACTGGGATATCAAGGTGCCATATACCGTCGTGTGGTTGAAGACAGTAGCGTCTGTTTTGGCTACGACCGCTATATTTTTGTTGGTTTCAATCTTTTGCAGAAAGTGGAGCGACGCCTCTTTGACCGTCTACAATCAGATGGAAAGGCATTCTTCTATTGGGATTTTGACCGCTATTATATGCCCACATCCCATGCCCACGAAACCAATGAGGCAGGCCGTTATATATCCCAATACCTCAAATACTACCCAAACTCCCTTGACATATCCAATGATGCCATATATGACAATTTTTCTATGTCCAAGGATATCACCTACCTGTCGTCGCCCACTGAGAACCTTCAAGCAAGGTATATCTCCGAGTGGTTGACCTCACATCCTGAGCGCATCAGTGCCGGCAACCGTACCGCCATAGTGATGTGCAATGAGCAACTCCTACCTGCCGTTATCCATTGCCTTCCATCTGATGTTCACGATGTCAATATCACCACGGGATATCCACTGAGTCAATCACCATTCTGCTCGCTCATCGACAAACTCTTCGACCTGCAGACAGATGGGCGACTCAATAACAATGCATCATATCGCACAAGCATAGTCAGGCAACTACTCCGCCATCCTTACATGCCATATATCTCGGAATCCTATTCAAGTCTTCTCGATGATATCAATGCCAATCTCACATTCAGCAAACAGGTGGATGCACTATGTTTAGACGATGATTTAACCCTTGTCTTCAACCCATTGGATTCCAGCCACTCACAACCATCCACCAAGAGTATAATCAAATGGATGTCAGACATCATAACGCTCATAGGTGTACACTCACGTGATGTTGAGGATCCACTCTTCAAGGAGTCTCTGTTCTGTGTTTTTACCTCCTTGTCTCGCGTCTATGACCTCATAGACAGTAGCGATCTCTTGGTTGATATCCACACCCTGCGCAATGTAGTTGGTCAGTTGCTTCATGGCGCATCAGTACCATTCCATGGCGAACCCGCCATAGGCATCCAGGTGATGGGACTGCTTGAAACTCGCAATCTGGATTTCGACCATCTCCTTGTATTGTCGTGCAACGAAGGCTTCATGCCAAAAGGCGTAAATGACACGTCACTCATTCCCTACTCCGTGCGCAAGGCAAACGAACTGACCACCATAGAAAACAAGGTGGCCATCTATTCATATTACTACAACAGGTTGCTACAGCGCCCTGCGGACATATCAGTGGCATACAACAACAGTACCATGGGAACCAAATCCAATGAGATGAGCCGTTTCATGCTTCAGCATCTGCTTGAGAGCAACCATTCTGTAAGGCGGATGTCTCTGATGTCTGGTCAGATGACACTCACATCAGAGAGACATCCCGTGACCAAGGATGCAGAGGTTGTCAGACGCTTGAAAGAGCGCTTTGAGATTACCGACGACAATGGTGGCAGCACGCGCCCGCTGCTTAGTCCTACTGCCATCAATAAGTATATGTATTGCCCCATGAGATTTTATTATAATTATGTGTGTGGCATCAATGAATATCCAGATGAGGACATCACAGAAATAGACAGCATGATATTTGGCGATATCTTCCACTATGCAGCCGAACAGATGTACAGGTCAATTTGCCAGCACAACAATTCTTCGAGCATCACAACATACGACCTCAACAAGTTCCGACAAAACAAGAAGTTAGTTGAATCATTGGTTGACGATGCCTTTAGGCATATCTTCTTCAATATCAAGAATGGCGCACATCCCAACTACAACGGCCTACAACTCATCAACCGTGAGGTTATCATGCGTTATGTGTACAAACTTATAGATATAGACATGCAGATGGCACCATTTGAGATTCTGGGTCTTGAAACCAAGGTTTGTAAGGTTTTGGATGTAGGTAGCGGCTCACTGCAGATGCAGACAAGCATAGGCGGTATCATCGACCGCCTCGACAGGGTTCAAGACCATGCTGGCATGCGTATCAGGGTGGTAGACTACAAGACAAGCGGCAAGAAACTAAAGACAGTGTCATCTGTTGACGACATTTTCAGCGCCACCGACCCCAACTCCTACTATCTTCAGACCTTCCTCTATAGCTGCATAGTGGCAGATGACCAATATGGCAAATATGGAAACACACCTGTTAGTCCGGCACTGCTCTATATCCAGTTCGCCTCAAAGAGCGATGATCCTACACTATACATTGACAAGCAGAAGGTTACCGACATTCGCCAATATTCAGAGTCATTCATGAGACATATTGAGAATGTGGCAAACGAAATCTTCTGTCCGTCCATAGACTTCAGTCATACTGCTATAGCAGATAGATGTCGCCTTTGCCCCTTTGCCAAACTCTGCCAATAGTCACAGTCCTTATATCACCAAAAATGTATGGATTATGGAAAAATCTAATATAAATAAAAAAAAAGAGGTAAAATATTTGGTAGATACAGAATAAATAACTACCTTTGCACCCGCAAATCAATAAGGATGCGCTTGTAGCTCAGTTGGTAGAGCACCTGACTCTTAATCAGGGTGTCCAGGGTTCGACCCCCTGCAGGCGTACTAAATAAAACATTTGCTTTGCGCTTGTAGCTCAGTTGGTAGAGCACCTGACTCTTAATCAGGGTGTCCAGGGTTCGACCCCCTGCAGGCGTACAGAAATAGCGGAAGTCTTTTGACCTCCGCTATTTTTTGTTTTATTGCTTAGTTGACTTCATGTTTATACACCGCCTACATTGCAAGTCATCGAAACCTCCTACATTGCAAAGGCATTGAAGCCGCCATCTACCACAGCCACTGTGCCCGTAACAAACTTTGATGCGTCGCTCATGAGATAATGGATGGTGCCGCATAATTCCTCTGGGTCACCCATTCTGCCAAACGGAGTTTGTCTTATCACATCTTGTCCGCGCTGTGTATAGCTACCATCTGGATTAGTCAGCAGTGAGCGGTTCTGCTCAGTGATGAAGAATCCTGGAGCTATGGCATTCACCCTAATGCCCTCGCCAAATTTCTTTGCGCACTCGGTGGCCATGAAAGCAGTGAAATTGCTGATGCCCGCCTTGGCGGCAGCATAGCCGCAAACACGTGTCATCGGCCGGAACGAGGCCATAGAAGAGAAATTGATAATGGTTCCCCTGCCCTGCTCCACCATAGGTTTTAGAAATATCTGTGTGGGTATCACAGTGCCTGTAAGATTGAGATTGAGCACGGTTTGAAACTGCTCAGGATCGAGGTCAAAGAATGTCTTGTCGGGAGCGATAGTAGCACCAGCCATGTTACCACCTGCTGCATTGAGCAGGGTGTCCACACGTCCGTATTTATCCATAATCCACTGCAGGTTACCCTCCAAGATATTCTTGTTCATCACATCCGTCTTGAGGAAATCGCATATACCCCCATCCTTACGTATGCTCTCTGCTATCTGGTTGCCAACATCCTCCTTGCGTCCCATGATAATTACTTTGGCGCCATTGATGGCCAGATATCTGGCTATGGCTCTACCCAGCACACCAGTGCCACCTGTAATCACAGTCACATTATCCTTAATATCAAATAGATTTGTCATAGTTCGTTATAATTAGTTCGTTATAGTTAATTTGTTATTATTGTCTTATTCCTGTATGGCTCTGAGCACGCCTTCCACCTGTGCCAGCGCATACATGCGTCCCAGAAACGAATAGCCTGCGTTGTATCCTCTCTCCTCGTCTCCAAGCATGGTCATGCCATGATCTACTCTCATGGGCAATTGCGGATTGGTTTTCTCAAAGATCTTTGCCAATTCCACTATGTCTGCTCTTCCTCCCAAGTGAGAGGCCTCAGTGAAATCGCCATTTGGATAGATTTGGCATGAGCGCAGATGCACGAAATGAGTTCGAGATGCATATTTGCGTGCCAGCATCTGCACGTCGTTATGTGCTCCTGCTGAAAGCGAACCAGCACAGAATGTAAGTCCATTGTGTGGGTTATCCACGGCATTGAGGAACCATTCTATGTCGCTGTCGCAAGTAACGATGCGTGGCAGTCCAAGAATAGGATATGGTGGGTCATCAGGATGCACGCACATATTGATATCGCACTCGTCGCAAACGGGCATGATAGCACTGAGGAAATATTTCATGTTTTCTCTCAGTTTGTCGGTGTCTATGTCTTTGTATAAAGCCAGCAAACGGCGGAATAGTTCCACTGGATGTTTCTCCCCCTCTTTGAAGTTGCCGCTCACAAATCCCTGTGTTTTGATTACTATATTCTCTATCAGTTGCTGCTCCTGTTCTTGGGTCATGGTTTGTCTTATGGTCTCTACTTCTGCCAGTATATCCCTCTCCACACCCTCTATTTTGAATTTGCGCCAATCCTCTACTGCTCCCTCTCTTTTGAGTATGTGAATATCGAAATAAGCAAAGTGTGCAAATGAGAAATAGAGGTTTGAAGTGCCATCTGCATTTGGGTGCATCAAGTCTGTGCGTGCCCAATCGAGCACAGGCATGAAATTATAGCATATTGTGTGTATGCCCTCAGCAGCCAGATTGCGCATGCTCTGCTTGTATATCTCTATTTGTTCGTCTCGGTCGGGTCCGCCATACTTGATTGTTTCTGTCACTGGTAGGCTTTCCACCACGCTCCATCTCAGTCCATGTCTTTCGATATACGACCTCAGTTCGTTAATTTTCTCTCTTGTCCATACCTCTCCGAGAGGCACGTCGTGGAGTGCGGTTACTATTCCTTCCACCCCGATTTGTTTTAGCATGGCAAGCGTGATCTTGTCGTTCTTACCAAACCATCTCCAAGTCTTTTCCATTTTAAATTGTTTTATTGTTGTTATGATAAATAATTGTCTTTGATATTATGTTAGATGTCTTGTCAGTAAGGCACATCCAAGGAACTCATCACTGGTCCGCCAAGTGGGTCGAAATCCGGATCTCCGTTGGCAATGTTGTCACGGTCGCCATTTATTTTCGATCCGATAATCTCACCATCATTATCGTCTTTTCTTCTTGAGAAACGCGACTCTTCAGGATTTTCGAAACGTGTAAACTCACCCCTGAAATTTAGCAGCACATCACCAGTGGCACCTTTTCTGTGTTTTGCAATGATTATCTGTGCCATGCCTCTCAGGTCGTGTCCGTGCTCATCCTGATAAATATGATAATATTCTGGTCTGTGCACAAAGAGCACCATATCGGCATCCTGCTCTATGGCTCCCGACTCTCGCAGGTCGCTGAGTTGCGGTCTTTTGCCCTCCAGACCCTCTCTCGATTCCACTCCACGGTTGAGCTGACTGAGTGCGATGATTGGAATATCCAGTTCCTTTGCCAGTCCCTTGAGCGAGCGTGATATTGTTGACACCTCTTCCTGTCGGCTGCTGAAACGCATTCCGTTGGCATTCATGAGCTGCAGGTAGTCAATCATAATTATTCCTATATTATGCTCCTTTTTCAGTCGTCGAGCCTTGGTGCGCAGTTCAAATACCGACAGTCCTGGTGTATCGTCAACATAGAGCGGTGCCCCCAGCAGTTTATTCAGTCGTTTGTCCAGTCTCTCCCATTCATCAGCCTGTAATTGTCCGTTTAGGATCTTGCTTCCCTGTATCTCGCATACATTAGAAATAAGTCTATTCACAAGTTGCACATTGCTCATTTCCAATGAGAAGAAGGCCATTGGCACCTTAGCATCAGCGGCAATATTCTTGGCCATAGAGAGAGCAAACGAGGTCTTTCCCATTGCAGGTCGCCCTGCTATGATAATAAGATCAGATGATTGCCATCCGCTAGTTATATCATCCAGTTTATGATACCCTGTGGGCACACCTGTCAGTCCTCCCTTGTTTGCTGCGGCTTTCTGTATCACCTTCACTGCATTATCTATCACAGGATCTATCTGTGTATAGTCCTTTTTCATGTTTCGCTGCGAGAGTTCAAACAAACTCCCTTCAGCCTCCTGCATGAGGTCGTCGGTATCCACGGTATCATCGAAAGCCTTTGTCTGTACCATGCTTGCAAAACTGATTAGTTGTCTGGCAAGTGATTTCTGCGCTATTATCCTGGCATGGTATTCGATATTTGCCGATGTAGACACATGTGATGAGATGTCTGAGAGATAGAAATAACCGCCTGCCTCGTCGAGGTCACCATTGGATGCCAACTTTTCGTGCACTGTAAGCAAGTCTACGGGTTGCTCGAGTATGCTCAGTTCTTGTATTGCAGCATAAATTTTCTGGTGCTTAGGGTCATAGAAACTTTGTGGTGTCAGCATCTCGCAGACCACAGGGTAAGCGTCTTTATCAATCATGAGAGCACCTATCACTGCTTTCTCCACCTGCAATGCCTGAGGCATGAGGTGTCCGTATATCTGGTCGATGGGCTGAGTGTTCTTTGCTCTTCTTCGTTTGTCGTTTTGTTCTGCCATAATATATATATAATGTGTATGGATCGGATTGTGATTGTTTCGACTGCAAAGATAGCAAAAAAAACTATAACCACCATATCAAAAAAATACAAATATCAGTATATAAATACGTATTATTGAAAAAAAAACATTATCTTTGTCGGCATGATACGTATAACACCATCCAAAATAAACTTAGGTCTCAATGTAGTGGGTCGACGTGCCGATGGCTATCATGATCTGGAGACCGTTTTTTACCCAGTCAATATCTGCGATAGTCTTGAGATCACGGATATGGACCACCGCTTTCCCTTAGCCAGCGATATAGACATTCATGTGTATAACACCCAGCGTTTGTGTGCCGACGAAGACAACATCATAGTGAAGGCATATAGGTTGCTGTCACAACATTTCACCCTGCCACGCATTCATGCACACCTCTTCAAGGAGATACCATCTCAGGCCGGCATGGGGGGTGGCAGCAGCGATGGCACGGACATGCTATTGCTACTTAATGAGCGCTGCCATTTGGGGCTTTCAAATGATCAGTTGATTGACTATGCCCGCCAGTTGGGCGCCGACTGCCCCTTCTTTGTGCTGCAGCGCGCTGCTTATGCCGAGGGAATAGGCGAAAGGCTCACCCCCCTTAACCTCAACCTCTCCGATTATTACCTCTTGGTGGTGAAACCCGAAGTAAGCGTGAGCACCCGCGAGGCTTTCGCCCTGATCACTCCACAACGTCCGCCGATATGCTGCCGTGAGGTGGTAACGGGCATGCCCATCAGCCAGTGGCGCCATCATCTCACCAATGATTTTGAGACGAGCGTGTTTGCACAATATCCACAACTGAATGAAATAAAATCCCAACTCTATGCTGGCGGTGCCATATATGCAGCCATGACAGGTAGCGGCAGCAGCCTCTTTGGCATTTTTTCCACCCATGCAGAGGCAGAGAGTGCTTATTCGTGCAGTCCCCTACTCTCATCATGCGCCCATTGGGTAGTCAAAATGCTTTAGGCATCATACCCGATACCGATATTTTACTATCACTTTGGTAGATAGGTTGTGGGAATAAAGCAAGACGCCATGCTAATCATAACAAATGAGGATTGCACGGAAAAATAAATACCATTACCTTTGCACCCATAAAAATTATAACATGCAAAGATAATGAACAAGTATTTGATTTCTGCAATGATGGTTATGGCATTGTGCATACCTGCAACCGCATCCATCACAACCAATGTAAGTAATGAATGGACATCAGCGACTGCCGACTCATCACGCATCGTCGACCTCGACGAGGTGGTAGTGGTTTCGCACCCAAAGGAGGGGGTACGACTCAGACAGCAACCACTGGCAAGCACCGTGCTCACCGACCGTTCGCTACAGCGTATCGGAGCCAAGAGTATCAGCGGCATAACGGGATATGTGCCATCTCTGATGATACCATCATACGGTTCGCGCATCACCTCATCCATGTATATCAGAGGCATTGGTTCGCGCAGCGGCGCTTCTGCTGTGGGAGTCTATTATGACCATATACCACTTGTTAACAAGACGGCACATAATTTTCACCTAATGCAGATGGACCGCATAGACGTGCTCAGAGGGCCACAATCTACACTATATGGCATCAACAGCGAAGGTGGTCTCATCAGAACATATTCTAAGAATCCTCTCAACTATTCAGGCACCGACATCAAGACAAGCATCGGCAGTAGGGGCACGGCAGATGTGGAAGTGGCTCATTATCATCGCCCTTCTGACAAGATGGCGTTTTCGGCAGGAGTGTTTTATAATGGTCAGCGTGGCTTCTTCGATAATGACAACCTAAACAAAAAGGCAGACCGCAGCAATGAATTGGGCGGACGCATGAGATTCCTGCTCACACCAAGCACCAAGTGGACCATTGACCTCACCGCCGACTGGCAGTATACAAATCAGGATGCCTTCCCCTACGGTGAATATCATTACGACAACGACTCGTGGGACAACCCCTCCACCACATTCCTAAACGGATATAAGAGACAGATGATTATCACCGGTCTAAATATAAGCCACAAGACCGACTCCTACAAGTGGACATCCACCACCAGTTGGCAATTTGTGGACGATGATATGGACATGGATCAAGACTATCTCGCCGCAGACTATCTCAGACTGGAGCAACGACAGAAAATGAATGCCCTAACACAGGAGCTCACCCTAAGATGGTATAACAACCCACGATGGAACCACACCTGGGGTTTGTTCGGCAGTCATCAGTGGCTGCATACCGATGGTCCCGTATCGTTCGGCAACGATATGAACAGCATGGTGGCTACCAATATCTCACGAGCACTGGCAGCCATAGGTATGCCAGCAGCAATGGCCAGCAGCATTGGCATCAGCGAAAACAGCGTGCCAGGCACCTTCCACACACCAGAGTCAAACATCGGCATCTATCACCAGTCAGAACTGGCTCTTACAAGTAAACTCAGTGCCACACTGGGCCTACGCTACGACATGCAGCACATATCCATAGACTATGATACATACGCCACCTTTAACCTCTCAATGACAGCACGCGGCAATACCATAGTGCGCAATTATCGCTCTGTATTGCAGAACTCAACATCTGAAACCTATCATCAGTTGCTGCCCAAACTGGCACTCAAATATGATATAGACAATACAGGATCCAATCTCTATGCCACTGTGAGCAAGGGATATCGCTCTGGCGGCTACAACCTCCAGATGTTTTCTGATATCTTCCAAACCGAACAGCAGCAGATGGGACGAGAGATGATGGGCATGATGACCGGCGACCTGGAGAAAACGCATACCGATGATGATTATAACAAGGTAAACAACACTATCAGTTACCGTCCCGAGGAGAGCTGGAACTATGAAATAGGCACCCATCTAAACCTCTTTGGCGGCGCAATACATGCCGATGCCTCTCTCTTCTGGATGCAGGTACGAAATCAGCAATTGTCGGTCATGGCAGGCAATTATGGTTATGGTCGCATGATGGTCAACGCAGGCAAGACACGCAGCATAGGTGCTGAGGTTGCAGTCAGCGGTCAGGCTCTCTCCGACCATCTCACATGGGCAGCCACCTATGCCTACACTCGTTCCACATTCGAGAACTGCGGTGACAGCGTGAGGGTACCATTTGTGCCACTCCATTCCTTCTCTGCATTGATAGACTATAGCATAGACACCCATGCCAAATGTCTGAAGTCCATCACCATTGGTGCCGACATCAAAGGTAACGGAGATATATGGTGGGACGCCGCCAACATCCACAAGCAGGATTTCTATGCCGTATTGGGTACCCATGCAATGGCCGACTTTGGTTCACTGAAAATAAATCTCTGGGCACGCAATCTTACCGATACAAAATACAACACCTTCCTTGTAGAGAGCAAGATAGACGGCACTCCGCGCACATTCTCACAGCGCTCCCTGCCGATTCAATTTGGATTAGACATGACCATACATCTTTAAAAATTGCAGGAGATGCGGCCACTCGCCGCATCTCCTGACGTTTTATGGTAACGCAATCCACATTCAGTCGCACCTAAACTCGCGTTTTGCATCGAAGCATGGACATAGTTTGGGTGTTGTTCCCTCCAAGCCTCTCAAAGATGCTCAACCGACAACAAACCGAGAGCAATGTCAAACTTGTTTGAACATTGCCGAGGTGCTAAGGAGGAAGAGATGTGCATCATGAGGTGCTTCCCTGTCAACTCCCAGCTGCAAGACGCAGGTTTTTCTCCCTTTTTCTTTGTCCTTTCGATTTTTATTTGTAATTTTGCGGTGATAAATCATTAATGCGATGAATAAAGATGTTTTAGAACATATTGAAGATACTGT
>OBLI01001623.1_pt1 | contig 21345 bp, 22 predicted proteins | sample 1519701 | NCBI WGS metagenome assembly OBLI01 (sample SAMEA3663005, study PRJEB22513) | pig gut metagenome | biome: pig gut; feature: pig-associated habitat; material: faeces | place: France | collected 2012
ATAGCAAGCTGCTGAGCATCCTTCTGTCCAAAAAATGCTTTATCTGGCTGTACAATGTTAAATAATTTAGAACATACTGTACATACGCCTCTAAAGTGTACTGGTCGTGTTTTTCCACATAAGTCTTCGGTCAGGACATTCATATCCACATAAGAACAGAAATGTGGTGAATACATTTCCTCTGGTTCTGGATGGAAGATCATATCTACACCAATGCTTTCGCATAATGTTGCATCCTTATCCAGATCTCTTGGATAAGATGCCAGATCTTCATTTGGTCCAAACTGCATTGGATTTACAAAAATACTTGCAACCACCTTATCGCATTCTTCTTTTCCTTTTTTCATCAGGCTTGCATGTCCTTCATGAAGATATCCCATAGTAGGAACCAGACCTACGGTCAGTCCTTCTTTCTTCCATGCCTTTACCTGTTCTCTTACTTCCTTGATTGTAGAAACAATTTTCATTTTCTTAATCTCCTAAATCTATCTGTCACAGTATCTTAATACAATTTTTCAATGACTTCTTCCTTAATTGTGTAGCAGTGTTTGTCCTCTGGGAATTTCTGTTCGCCAACCTCTTCGATATAAGAAGTAAATGCTTCTTTCATAATGCTTCCCAAATCTGCATATTTCTTAACAAATTTCGGTGTAAAATCACTGAACATTCCAAGCATATCCTGATATACTAAAATCTGTCCATCACAATCCACGCCTGCTCCAATTCCGATAGTTGGAATGTGAAGTGCTTCTGTTACCATCTTAGCAAGCTTTGCTGGAATTCCTTCCAGAACAACAGCAAATGCCCCAGCCTCTTCCACTGCTTTTGCGTCTTCCAGTAACTGCTTTGCTGCAGCTTCGGTCTTACCCTGTACTTTAAATCCACCAAAGGCATTGATGGACTGAGGGGTCAATCCGATATGAGCCATAACTGGAATAGAAGCATCTACGATTGCTTTGATATGAGGTGCTACTTTCACACCACCTTCTAATTTTACTGCACCAGCACGTCCTTCCTTCATCAGACGACCTGCATTGACAACTGCATCATACACAGAAGTCTGATATGACATAAATGGCATATCGATAACGACCAATGCATTTTTTGCTCCTCTTGCTACAGAAGAACCATAACGGATCATATCTTCCATTGTTACAGAAATGGTATCTTCATAACCAAGCATTACGTTACCAAGAGAGTCTCCTACTAAAATTCCGTGAATTCCTGCTTCATCCTCCAGCTTTGCAGTAGAATAATCATATGCAGTTAACATGGAAATCTTTTTGCCTTCGTCTTTCATCTTCTGAAATGTTGATACTGTATTTTTCATTTTACTCTTCCTCCAATAATTTTTTCAATTCACATTCATCTCTGTCTGGATATTTTCTTCCAGCAACCTGTAAAAGCATCTTCGAGCACTCCTGATACACCCTTTTCTGGTCTTCCTCCAGCTCTGCCAAATGCTTCTTCACGGTCGTCACATCATTGCGTTCTACCGGCCCTGTTAATGCCTTTGTCGTTCCAACTGACAGTATATTTTCCATATTGCTAAGCGCCAATGGCTTTAATGCCTGTAAAGCTTCTTCCTCTTGAAATTGACATTTTTTTAACAGCCTTACTGCGATCTCCATCAAAGCAACTACCTGATTGGATGCCATTACTGCCGCCGCATGATACTTGGTCTTATTTTCTCCATCTAAGGCCTTTACTGGATTTCCAAACCCTTCAAATAAGGAAACCAGCTCCGCCCTTTTCTCCGGACTGCCTTCCACAGTAAAAAAAGCGGTCTGCATCATTTCATATGGAATTGTCTTACTGTTAAATGGAAACATTGGATGAATGGAATACCCATAAGCACCTTTCTCATGGATTCCTGAAAAGACCTCAGCGGACATTGCACCACTGCAATGACAAATCAATTTGCCTTCAATTGAAAAACTTTTTACCTGATTCCAAACTCCCTCAATCTGTCCGTCTGGAACCGTAAGAAATAGAGTATCACACATTCTAACAATTGCTTCTATTGTGTCAAACTGTGCTGTTTCTGTTAGCTTTGCTGCCTCAACCGCAGATTCCTTTGTTCTGCTGTAATACCCGGCAACTTCTATATTGTTGTGAATGAAATATCTACCCAGAGAACATCCAACATTCCCTGCTCCGATAAATCCAATCCTCATTCTATCACCTTCTTTCAGGCGATACTCTAAGTCTTATTCCTATTGGATATAAGCTTCATACTTTGAAAATAAATTATGATCACTGGTACAGTTTCTTTTCAGAATACCATCCAAATGTAAATATATCAAATCATTGTGAAAATGTAAACAAATTTTAATTGAAAACTATGTTTATTTTTTTATACATAAAATTCCATTTTCTATCCGCCGCAGTGCGATCCCCACGGAGTGTTTTTATGGAATAGGAAAAGGATGTTGCTAAATCACAACATCCTCTTTGCTGTCTATAAATATTTTTTCAAATCTTCTACTTTATCCAGATTCTCCCATGGAAGATCTAAATCATTTCTTCCAAAGTGTCCATAAGCTGCTGTCTGCTTATAGATCGGTCTTCTAAGATCTAACATCTTAATGATTCCTGCTGGGCGCAGATCGAAGTTCTCTCTTACCACTTCTACTAATGTTTCTTCGGATATTTTTCCGGTTCCAAAGGTATCTACCATGATGGAGGTTGGCTGAGCAACACCGATGGCATAAGATAACTGAATCTCACACTTATCTGCTAATCCTGCTGCTACAATGTTCTTTGCAACATAACGTGCTGCATAAGCTGCAGAACGGTCAACCTTTGTACAGTCCTTTCCAGAGAAAGCTCCACCGCCGTGACGGGCATATCCACCATAAGTATCTACAATGATCTTACGTCCGGTAAGACCTGCATCTCCATGTGGTCCACCGATGACAAATCTTCCTGTCGGGTTAATGAACATCTTTGTATTCTCATCTACCATATCTGCTGGAAGAACTGGACCAAATACATACTTTTTAATGTCTTCATGAATCTGTTCCTGTGTAATATCCGGATCGTGCTGTGTAGATAATACCACTGCATCTAATCTGGATGGTTTTCCTTCTTCATCGTATTCTACGGTTACCTGTGTTTTCCCATCCGGACGAAGATAAGGAAGTGTTCCATCCTTACGTACTTCTGTCAGTTTTCTTGCCAGTTTATGAGCAAGTGAAATTGGATATGGCATATACTCTTCTGTTTCATTTGTTGCAAATCCAAACATCATGCCCTGATCTCCAGCACCAATGGCTTCAATCTCTTCGTCGGACATCTTATGTTCCTTTGCTTCTAATGCCTTGTCAACACCCATAGCGATGTCGCTAGACTGTTCATCAATGGCCGTCATAACTCCACATGTATCTGCATCAAAGCCAAATTTTCCTCTTGTATATCCAATCTCTCTTACTGTATCGCGTACGATTTTCTGAATATCCACATAAGCATTGGTTGTAATCTCTCCCATGATCATCACAAGCCCTGTAGTTGTACATGTCTCACATGCAACACGACTCATTGGATCTTTTTCTAAAAGCGCATCCAAAATGGCATCAGAAATCTGATCACACATCTTATCCGGATGTCCTTCCGTAACAGATTCTGACGTAAATAATAATTTTTCCATACGTATCATTTCCTTTCTCAAACTAATCTTTTGCTCTATAAGTAATTCGATGAATTTCTTACGTAACAAAAAGTCCGGTATGATTACCGGACTCCTACTTGCATCTACAAGTTCTTATTGCTCCGCTTTTTTGCGGCTCCGGCCGGCACCTTCCATCTCTGGGGTTGCCGCGACTTCACAGGCCCTTGAACCTCCGTCGCTCTTAATAAGAAACTATCTATTTACTTTTCTGGCATAATTCCTGTCTTCTGACTTCGTACAACCTCAATCTCCACAATGATGTCTTTGACCACCTTCGCCACACGAAGTGCACATCCATCAAAATACACACAAACTCCTTTACGAATTTGTTCGGATGTAGAATACTTACAGAACACATCATACAACGTATCATCCTTATTGTCAAACGGAAGATTAACATTCATAAGCTCATTGACCTTTCGAACCGGTTCTTTCGGTGAAAATGTCATATGTTCTACATCATCATACGGGAAGAATAAAAATCTTCGTATTGCAAATAAAATCGCAATACATCCAATGGAAACCATATTCTGCACCGGAGTTGTATGCTCTACGATCATCTGTCTGGCCACCGCAAAGATCAGTACCTCTACAATGATCGCTGGTGAATGCTTACAAAGCATCTTAATAAACTCAATTCCGATGACCAGACCAAATCCCATGTTGATGAATCCAGTTAAATCCTCAATATCCACTGGACTTCCTACAAGCAACTCCTTCAATTCAAATACCAACACCGCCGTATAAAACAATATAGCGACAATGATAATAATGGAAATCATCAGCTCCAGCCATTGACTGAACTGATATACTTTATCCTTTAAATATCTTCTTCTCCCCATATATACTCTCTCTTATCCTACCTGAAGAATAAACTTCTGTAATTCTTTCTCTGTCTCAACCAGCTGAATCTGTCCGCCCAATTCGCGCAGCTTCTCGCTGAACTTCTCATAACCTCGATGAATGTATCCAATACTGTCCACCTGCGTAATGCCTTCTGCAGCCAGTCCTGCAATGACCAATGCCGCTCCTGCACGAAGATCAGGTGCACTTACTTCTGCTCCTGTATACTTCTCTACACCTGTGATCAGGGCAGTATTCCCCTCTACCTGTATCTTAGCTCCCATACGGGTAAGCTCATCCACATAACGAAAACGATTCTCAAAAATACTTTCGGTAATCACACTGATTCCTTCTGATAATGCCAATGTGATCGCCATCTGTGGCTGCATATCCGTTGGAAATCCTGGATATGGCAGGGTCTTGATCTGCGTTGGTTTCAGGCGCTTGGTTGCTACCACACGCACTGCATCATCAAATTCCTGTACTTCCGCACCAATTTCCACTAATTTAGCAGTAATTGCCTCTAAATGCTTCGGAATTACATTCTTCACCGTAATGTCGCCTTTGGTAACAGCCGCAGCTGTCATAAAGGTTCCTGCTTCAATCTGATCTGGAATGATGGAATATTCACAGTTTCCAAAGGATTCTTTTCCATTGATACGAATCACATCGGTTCCTGCTCCACGAATATCTGCACCCATACAGTTTAAAAAATTGGCAACATCTACCACATGTGGTTCCTTTGCTGCATTCTCGATTACCGTATTTCCTTCTGCACGGGATGCAGCCATCATAATATTGATCGTAGCACCAACAGATACCACATCCATATAGATGTGTGTCCCGATCAGACGCTCTGCTTCTGCCTTGATCATACCATTTTCAATAACAACATTTGCTCCAAGAGCTTCAAATCCTTTAATATGCTGGTCAATCGGTCTCGCTCCGATGGCACAGCCTCCTGGCAGAACAACCTGTGCTTTTCTAAATTTTCCCAATAACGCGCCGATCAAATAATAGGACGCACGAATCTTACGGATGTATTCATTATCAACGATACCATCCGCTTCCATTCCTTTGCCTGTAATCACAACTTCATTCTCATTTACTCTATTAATGCCTGCGCCAATTCCTTCCATGGCCTGTAATAATACATTAATGTCTCTCACATTTGGCATATTATCAATGTGGCAACATCCATCTGTCATAATTGCCGCTGCTAAAACTGGAAGTGCTGCATTCTTAGCTCCGCCAATGACTACTTCTCCGACCAATGGATTACCACCCTTAATTACGTATTTTTGTTCCATTTTACACCTCAATATATACTTATCTATCTATCAATAATCGATTCTACTCGCTTAATTTCATATAAAAATTTACATACTAAAACATTTATATTATAGCATACAATTTTTTTTTGTAAACTTTAATTTACTTTAACTTTTAAACTTAAAGATTCTGTAATACTTCCTCTAATACTTCTCCAATCCCAAGCCCATCTACATTTATAGACACATGGGCATACTTTTCATAAAGCGGAGTCCGCTCATGATACAGATCTCTCAATGTTTGTCCTTTCTCAAATACGACTCCTCTCTTTGTTAGATCTCCCAGACGCTTCTCCAACTCCTGGTAAGATAATTTCAGATAAACAACTTTACTGATGGAAGCTAAATGCTCCATTGCCTTTGCTCCATATATGACGCTTCCCCCAGGCGCAATTACCGTCTTATCCACCTGAACGGATGCATTGACTCTTTCCTCAATTTTTTTAAACTGATCTAATCCTTTTTTGGCAATAATCTCACGAAGGAGCATCCCTTCTTCATTCTGGATCAAAAGATCCGTATCCAGAAAATCATAGCCAAGTGCTTTTGCCAAAAGCACACCAATGGTACTCTTACCTGCTCCAGGCATTCCTAATAATGTAACGTTATTCATTATGATGTTCCCTTTCGCTTTTTCTTTTTTCGCTTCTTTTTTCGAACAGAATATCCGAAACTTCCGATTTCCTTACCTGTTTCATAATATCCACCATGAGAATATACCAGCGGATTGGATTTTGACAAATGAAACTTTCCATTTTCATCCATCAGCCCATCCTCCACATTCACATTGACAACCTCTGCCAGAAACATATGATGGGAGCCAAGCTCTTTTACTTCTGTTACTTTACACTCAATATTTACCGGACTTTCTGCGATCATCGGTGCATTAACAACTTTCGCCTCTTCTTTCGTCAGGTTCATCTGCTGGAATTTATCCAGATCCCGTCCCGAACGTACTCCACAAAAATCCACAGCCTTCACAAGATTCTTTGTGGTCAGATTGATCACAAACTCACCCGTCTCCTTGATCATCTGATAAGAATGTCGCTCTGGTCGTACTGAAATGTACGTCATCGGAGGATTGGTACAGATCGTTCCCGTCCATGCAATGGTTATAATATTGTCTTCACCATCTCCGCCACGGCAGCTTACCATCACTGCCGGCAGCGGATAGATCATATTACCCGGTTTCCAAGAAACCTTCGCCATATTAAATTTCCTTTTTCATGCTCTTTACTAATTCTTCTTTTTCTTCTTCTGTAATACTTCCCTGTGGCCATGTTACCTGCACCTGATCTCCCTCATAACGTGGAATCAAATGGAGATGAAAATGAAATACGGTCTGCCCTGCCACAGTTCCATTATTCTGAAGAATGTTCATGCCGTCACAGTTTAACACCTTCTTCATAGCTCTTGCAATCACAGATGCAAGAGAGAATAGCTTTCCTGCTGTTTCTGCATCAATTTCATAAATATTATCATAATGCTCCTTTGTCAGAATCAATACATGACCTCTCGTTGCAGGTCCAATGTCTAACATGACCCTAAAATCTCTGTCTTCAAATATAGTTGCAGATGGAATTTCTCCATTTGCAATTTTACAAAAAATACAATCTTCTTTTTTCATTGTTCTGTTCCTTTCTTTTCTAATACTATGACAGATTGTTTCGGAATCTGCAAGGTCAAAGAATATGGAAATCCATTCCACCCTTCTTCACCAGTGAGAATCTGTCGATTCTCATAAGAACCTAATCCACCATATTCCTGTTCATCACTAGAAAATACCTGTTGATATTCTGCCTTCTTTGGAATTCCCAGCTTAAATGACTGATAATCCATCGGTGTAAAATTGCAGATAAAGATCAATTCTTCTCCTGTCTCCGTCTTTCTTCTAAGGAAGGATACAATCTCACTTTCTCCTACCTGTGTCAACCATTCCATAGAATCTGCATCATAATCTGTCTCATATAACACTTTATGTCCCCGATAAAAATACATCAGGTCTCTGATATAATTCTGAATCTTTTCATTGGAAGCTTCTCCCAAAAGATGCCAGTCTAAGCTCTTATGGATATCCCAGTTATTCCACTGTGCAAAATCCTGTCCCATAAAAAAATGCTTTTTCCCCTGCATTCCGATAATAAAAGCATAAAAGACACGCAGATTGGCAAATTTGGCAAAATAATCTCCCGGCATTTGTGAAATCATGGATCCAATTCTTTCGTTAAATCGATGAGAGATTTTGATGATCTGCTGTCCGGTACTGTTAAGCTTCTCAAAACGATTGACCAGCTGATTCTCCAGCTCCCGCTGTGCATATTCTTTTTTCTGTACGTGATGAATCAATGGATCAATATGATCTCCTGCCCATTGAAATGTAGACTTAATTGATTTTGGGAGCTTTTCTGTGATTACGATACATCCGCTTTCCTCTCCCTCGATCATCTCCGTAATTTCTCTTAAGAAGGCTCTTCCTATCTCATTTTCCTGGTAAGCATCCTCATATAACAGGCTATCCAAAGCTGCAATGCGAAAACCATCTATATGGAATTCATCCATCCAGAACCTGGCATTGGCGAACATATAATTTTTCACCTGATTTTTGGAATAATCAAATGGAACTGTATCCCATTTAAGCAACGACGTCTTCTTCTGATCTGTTGTCTCGAACAGGGCTGTTCCATCAAATTCACTAATTCCTGCTCCATCCTTTGTCATAGCAACTGGCGTCCAGTCCAAAATTACTCCAATGCCATTCTGATGAAGATAATTGATCAGAAACTTCAGACTATTGGCCGTTCCGAATCGTGAGGTCGGTGCATAAAAGCCAAAGATCTCATGTCCCATGCTTTCTTCCTTCAGATGCTCTATGATTCCGAGCAGTTCTACATGGGTATATCCCATGCGTAGTACATAATCCGTCAGCTGATATGCCAATTCTTTGTAAGATAAATATTCTTCTCCGTGGCTTCCCTTTCTTCTCCAGGAACCCAAATGTACTTCATAAATAGCTACCGGACTTTGCTGAATATCTTTTTCCTTTCGTTCCTCCATCCACGGCTTATCACTCCACTGAAAGCCGCTCAACTCCGTAATAACCGAAGCATTCTTTGGTGCAACCTCGAATGCATTGGCAAATGGATCTGATTTTAAGAACACCTCTCCCTGAGGCGTCTTAATCTCATATTTGTAAAGCATTCCTTCCTGCACGTCTGGGAGAAATAATTCGAATATCCCTCCTTTGTCCCTTCGGATCATGGGATTCATTCGTCCATCCCAGTGATTAAAATCTCCAACCACACTGACTCTCTTAGCATTCGGTGCCCATACTGCAAAATGGACACCGGAAATTCCGTTGAGTACCATTGGATGGGCTCCTAAATAACGATAAACATCCATCCATTCTCCAGCTTCCCAAAGTTCCAACTGTTCCTCCTTCAGCTGAAGCTGAAAGGTATATGGATCCTTTTGCTTTACTGTACGGTCATCCTCTAAAAGTATGCGTATATTATATGGCTTATCTTTTTGATGTGGTACAAATGCAGAAAATATATTGGTCTTTTCTACATTTTCCATAGAGTATACCTCATCCATGAATTCAAGCTCTGCCTGCTTCCCATATGGATGATAAAAACTAATTACCTGACCGCCTTCAATAAAATGTCTCCCTAAGATTTCCTGTGGGTGATCACTATCTCCAAAGCGTAGATAATTCACCTGATCTCTTGTCAATACTTTACCAACTTCTGGTCTCATAATACCACCACCTTATTACTCATTCTACCACCTTATAAATCATGGTGCAAACTATGAATGTGTAAATTAAAATATCCCTTTGTCATGATCTATGAAAAAAGCCACTTTTTACACATAAAAAGCCACCCTTTGAAATATATGGATTCGTTCAAAAGGGTGGCTCTTATTCTTCTTTATTCAATTCTTTTTTCCTTTCGTAAATATCTATTCTCGAAGGCTTTTCTTTCAATAATCTTTTCCATACAACCTGTTTTTGCTTAATGTTTAAATAAAATACTACGTATTACTCTAAACTTTTCATATTTTAATATGAATGAATTTTAATTATTTACCTTGCCCTATGCACTTCGATCTGTATTAATGAATACTGGACGATTCTATATCTTAAAGGTGTACCGTATGGAATATACAATTCTGATTCATATTAAATTTAAACTGTGATTCGACTGTTCCCACCGGTATCTCCTCCTTTCCTTTCTTCTGGTTCTTTTCTTCTTTTATGTATAAATCATAGCAAAATCTCCCCAAATTGTCAAGTATATTTTTTATATTCACGCCATTTATTTTTTCTTTTTTTCTTATTTTTTATAATTTTCTGAATATTCAGCAATCTTATTGTAAAGAATATGGAGGAATCTGTTTTCAAGGATTTTATAAATCCTACACACTTTCGTCACATTTCCTACTTATAATAATACTTGTTAGAGCTTTTCATATAATAACTTTTTAATGATTTTTCATTAAGGTTATATGAATCCTCTCCCCCCTCAATAGGCAGCTCAGAAGGGCTGCCTTCCTTTTACACAATCCAAAAAAAAATTACACAATCTAAAAAGTAAAAAGCTGACCGCACGATTGCAGTCAGCTTTTTATATTTCTACTCTTCCTTCCAATGCTCTTAAAAGAGTCACCTCATCAATATATTCAAGATCGCCTCCTACAGGTACTCCACTGGCTATCTTGCTAATCTTGATTCCAGTAGGCTTTACAAGCTTGCTGATGTACATCGCAGTTGTCTCACCCTCTAAGCTGGAATTAGTCGCAAGAATCAGTTCCTTTACGTCTCCCTGAAGACGAGCCATCAATTCCTTCAATCGGATATCATTTGGTCCAATCCCCAGCATAGGAGAAATCGCTCCATGCAGCACATGATACACCCCATTGTACTTTCCTGTTTTTTCATAAGCAGCCAGATCTCTCGTATTCTCCACTACCATGATCGTACTGTGATCCCGCTTCTTGCTGGAACAGATCGGACAGATTTCCTGATCTGTCAGCGTACAACATTCTTTACAATAACGAATGTTCTTCTTCGCAGATACGATCGTCTGAGCTAATCGGGTCACCTGTTCTTCTGGCATATTCACAATATGAAATGCCAGCCTCTGGGCTGATTTTGCTCCAATTCCGGGAAGCCTGCTAAACTCCTCTATCAGATTGGTAATTGCCTCACTATAATAATCCATTAGAACGGAAAGCCTCCGCCCATACCAGCTGTGAAACGGCCCATCTTAGCATTGCTGTCTTCTTCCATTTTCTTTAATGCATCATTAACCGCAACAATGATCAAATCCTCTAACATTTCCACATCATCCGGATCCACAACCTCTTCCGCAAGAGAAATAGATAATAATTCTTTTTTTCCTGACATCTCTACTTTTACAACTCCGCCTCCAGCTGTTGCTTCATATACAGATTCCTCCAGCTCTTTCTGTGTCTGTTCCATCTGTTTCTGCATCTTCTGTGCCTGTTTCATTAACTGATTCATATTTCCCATGTTCATTCCACCTGGGAATCCACCTCTTTTTGCCATGTTCCTTCCTCCTTAATCGTCTTGAAATTCAATTGACATATTAATTTTACTTAAATCAAAATAATCCCGGTTCTCTACCTGTGTCTTCGCCATCAACTGACAATCTATCTTTACTTCTCTATGAACCAGATTACTAATTTCTTCTTCTAATTGCTGTAAGCGTTCTGCCCGTTGAAATGTCGCCTTTCCATCTTCTCCATCTGGGTTGTTTGGAAATAAGAGACAGAGCTGTCCGGTCTCTTCTTTTACCACCATCTTGGCGAAATTCACCAGATACTTCATTCTTGGTGGTAACTTCCTTTTAATCTTATCCCATCCGGCTGCAATTTGCTGCAATTCCTTCACCGTTGCTGGCGAAAAACGCTTATCTAATTCTTTGGCCACATCCACCTGTATCATTTCCTCTTCCAATTCAATGACCGGTGCTTTGCTTACTTCCTTTTCCACTACCGCAACTGGTCGCTCTTCCAATTCCTGAATCTTTTTTTCCATCTGACGGATACGATCCAGAATGCTATCATAGTTTTGTTCCATCTGAGGTCTGCAAAGCTTGATAAAAGCAACCTCGGTCAAAACCCTTTTGGACGTGGAATATCGGATCTGATTTAAAAGCTCTGATAGAACACGAATGTATCTCATAAGAAGCTGATCATCTACCTGATCTGCTTCCTGCTTCATGAACAGCAGATGATCGCTGGAGATATCCAGTGTATCCTCCTTCACTTCTCCGCTTTTCATCAGCAGCAGGTTTCTCAAATACCACATAAAGTCAGTAACAAACTGGGCCAGATCCTTTCCCTGCCAGATAATCTCTTCTATAAAATTCATGACGCCTGCTGCATCCTGTGCCAAAATGCACTGTAAAAGTCTTTGATAGATTTCAATATCTACTGCCCCGAGTACATCCAGCACTTTATCATAAGTAAGCTCCTGTCCCAGGTAAAATGCAATGCATTGGTCTAAAAGGCTCAGTGCATCTCGCATAGAACCATCTGCTGCCTTTGCAATATAGCGAATGGCCTTTTCTTCTACCTTTACCTGTTCCTTTTCCATCAGATCCATCAGTCTGGCTGATATGGTATCAATGGAAATCCTGCGAAAATCATATCTCTGACATCTGGATAAGATCGTAATCGGTATCTTATGGGCTTCCGTCGTTGCCAAAATAAAAATTACATAAGAAGGAGGCTCTTCCAGTGTCTTTAATAATGCATTAAAGGCCCCAATAGAAAGCATATGAACCTCGTCAATGATATAGACTTTATACTTTCCTTCCGTTGGAGAATAACGCACCTGCTCCTTAATATCCCGGATATTATCCACTCCATTGTTGGAAGCGGCATCGATTTCAATGACATTCATGGAACTTCCTTCTGCAATCGCCTGACAGCTTTTGCACATCCCACATGGACTTCCATCCACTGGATGCTCACAGTTTACTGCCTTTGCAAAAAGCTTTGCCACTGTTGTTTTTCCAGTTCCACGGGTTCCACAAAATAGATATGCATGACCAATCCGATCTGCTATCAGCTGATTTTTCAAGGTTGTCACAATGTGTTCCTGTCCTTTGACATCTTCAAATTGATCAGGTCTGAATTTTCGATAAAGAGCCATGTAAGACATCCTTTTTTCCTCCTTTACCATAGGTATTTTACCATAAGTGTATGGATTGGAAAAGGAAAAAAATCATCGAACTTTTGTCCATGATATTCGTTGAATGGGAATTTTTTCTCTGATAAACTAAATCTATCAACAATAAAGGAGTCATTACATATGAAACATACATCCCAGTCACTTCCAACCCTGTCCCATGAAATCAATAACTATCTTACCATTATCTATAGTCAGCTGCAACACATCGAACATTTATATAAGTATCTTTCCAAAGATGAACATTGGCTACAGATGAAGGAAGACTTTTCTTCTATCTTTCATCTGCTGGATCAGGCATTGGAGGAAGAGAGTCTGGCCTGTACTACCGCAGAATCTACCCTTTTATCTGATTTTCTTTTACGTCTTTACCATTCCTGGCTTCCTCGCTTATCCGAACGGCAAATACGTTTCTCCATACCATCCGAAATTGAACAGGTCAGCCTTCCTGTCAGCGAATATCAACTGGAACATATTTTTCACAACATTTTAAATAACAGTTATGATGCCATCTGTCAAAAAGAGTCTTCTGGAACTTATACGGATTTTATTTCCATCGAAACAGAGCTTCATTCCAAGAGTCTCCAGATACAAATTCGTGATTCTGGATGCGGCATGAACCAATCCCAGCTTGCCAAAGTGTTAAATCCTGGCGTTACTTATAAAAAAAATGGTCATGGAATTGGTCTTCCCTTCGTTCTGGAAATCATGGATTCTATCGGTGGTCAGTTAAAGATACTATCATCACCTGGACGCGGAACCATTGTCATTCTGAACTTTCCTCTAGATCATTAATTTTATGGAAAAATGGAGCGCTGCTCCATAGACAATCAATCTATTTTGCAACGCTCCTACGTTTACTTAATTTTACATTTTTTCACATTAGAATATTTTCCATATATTTTCTTTCCATTTGAGGATTTTTTAATGCCTCGGACCTTTGCATAATAGGTCTTTTGACTTTGCAAATCAGTCACCGTGACCTTATTAATTTTTCCATATGTTCTACTGCGCGTATTCTTAGCAAAGCTCTTATCCGTACTCATGACTACCTGGTATCCAGAGCAATGGCTATCTTTTTTCCAGACTAATGACACCTGCCCTTTTTTGCTACTACTCATTGTAAGCGATTGCTTGATTAGTACTGTAGCTGCTTCTGTCTGATAGGAAACACTCATGACCAATAATACATATAATAAAACCACATAATAACTCTTTTTAGACATAAATAAGCCCTCCTGTTATCACAAACTCTTTGCGATGCATATGACTGCTCATCAACAGTGTTTTGTTCTTACTTACGTCCGGACGTATATACACAAATGATGTCTCATTTGCTTTATCTATGATCAAGGAACGTCTTCCTTTATTTTCATGAATATTGTTTTCAGAACAGAAAAGGAGCCAGGAAAATATCTTTTTCCTGACTCCCATTCGTCCTTCGCTAAACCCTTTTATTTAGCGGCAAATATGTCGTTTTAATTCAAATACCTTTAAAGACCCATCTCGATTCTTTCTTATCTCGACATCATTGCCTTTATTCAGTATCCCTCGTATCAATTCTAAAATTTTTTTATCTTCTATCGTCATACCATCCCTCCTATGTAATAATTCCCCTTTCAATAATGCCCTTTTTAGAAAATATAGATTCCGTCACATCTTTGTTGATTCTCGGAATCTCATATTCAGAAATTACATATTTCTCAAAGGTATTAACCAATATTATTGAGAAAGCATCTTTCACAGCTACATTCTGAAATCTTTTTATCACCTCTTCAAACTCTCCTGCTTGATCGGTAATTAATGAGAATTTTATTCCGTGTTCAGCTGGACTATCCAGATAAGCTGCTCCAAACATACGGGATAACTTGTGCAAAATCGGTCGATGTTTTCCCGAATGTATATCGAATGCCCATAAGCTCAATCCTTCCCGTTTCACCGCATTGGTCTGAAGAACAAAATCGGCTTTATATGGCAGCTCTGGAATTTTAATCACATCTCTTTCTTCTGAAATGGCAATCGTATATCCACGAATCAAAAGTTCATTTTGAATGATCTGGCGTGCCGTCTTTTCCAATTCTGACATATTTTCTGCCCATTCCTGTTCAAATGAAGGCACAGATGAATCCAGATATATACCTCTTGCTGCTTCTTCCGCAGCTCCAAAAATAAGTTGGGTAGGAGTAAAAAAACTCTCTTTGGAATCCAATCCATCCTTTAATACAATCCTTGCCAATCCATACGCTTCTAATAGTTCTTCTAATGTCACTCCACTACCAGGAGCAACATTTTTTGCAATTGCATCTATCAAATCATCTGAGCATGGCTGATTATTTTTTTTATTCACCAATCGTGAAAGTGTTGATGGACTAACTCCGCATTCTCTGGCAAAAGCACTTAAAGAACGATCTCCTTTCGCTTTTATGATCAATTCAGACAACATATTTTTATCTGGTTCCCTAACCCGTACATAATTAGGAAAAGGATTCGTTGATTTCCTCCTCGCCATCTTTGTTGCACCTTCCTTTCATGATTTTATTTTATCATACCGTTGCATATAAATCAATATTAAGCAACGTTTTATATTGTATTTTTTATGCAACACCATATGTGTTACGAATTACTTATGCTGTGACATCCTCCCCCACCTGTAGAGGTAGGAGCTTCCCTAACCTCGGCGAGTTTGGTTCTCGTTCGATAGCACCAATGTTCTAAGCATAAGCGAGCTAACCCCGTGTGTCCCACGGTTATGTTATATTGAGTTGAGGTCATGCAATTACCAGCCGCATTCCCTCGTTTCTGATATTTATGGCAGCATTTACATCTCTGTCGTGATGTGTTCCACATTGCGGACAATCCCACTCTCTGAGAGCAAGATTTTTCGTTTTAGTATTCTTGTAACCACAAGCAGAACAAATCTGACTGCTTGCAAAAAATCTATCCACCTTCACAAGCTTTTTACCCTGTTCCTCAAGTTTGTATTTCAAGAATGTTGTGAACATTCCCCAACCGTTATCCGAAACAGATTTTCCAAAATTCATCAACCGTGACATTGCTTTCATATCCAAATCTTCTACACATACACAATCATAAGCATTGGTTATCTGCCTTGATTGCTTATGCAGAAAGTCTTTTCGTTGATTGGAAACCTTTTCGTGGAGTTTTGCCACCTTAATTCTCTGCTTATTGCGATTGTTAGAACCTTTCTGCATTTTGGAAAGCCTGCGTTGTTCTCTCGCTAATTTTTTCTCTGCGTTCCTATAATACCTCGGATATGCAGGCTCATTACCGTTACTGTCACGATATAATTCGTGCATGGAAAAATCCAAACCTAAAAAACTTTGCATCTCCTTTTCCTGTACTTGATTTTCATACTCAAAAAGAACACTTGCATAGTAGTTTCCGCTTGGTGTTTGACTTACTGTCACAGATTTCAGTCTGTATCCATTCGGAATAGGTCTGTGCTGTTTTAATCGGACTTGTCCGATTTTTGGCAATCTCAAATATCTATTGGATATGGTTATGTTACCATTGATGCAAACTGTTGAATAGCTGTTTTTATTACGCTTTTTTGATTTGAACCTTGGAAAACCTGTTTTCGGCTGTTTAAAAAAATTTTGAAATGCCGTATCAAGGTGTCGGAGCGATTGTTGTAATGATACACTATCTACTTCCCGCAAAAATGCGTACTCTTCCGTTTTCTTCATTTCAGCCATTTCTTTTGCACAAATAGTGTATGTTACATTGGTTTTGTTCTCCTCATACTGCCTGATTTTTCTATCAAGCCAATGATTGTACACCATTCTGACACAGCCGAAAGTCTTGGCAAACAAAATTTTCTGCTCATCATTGGGATATATTCTGAATTTATATGCTTTGTTTGCCACTCTGTCACTTCCTTTTTCGTTCCTTTTGTCCTTGGCTTTCTATGTATTTTTTAATCACTTCAATTGGAGCACCACCTGTTGTAAGCAAACAAAAGCTCTGACTCCAGAAATGTTCTTTCCACAGCTTTTGCCTTATCTGCGGAAATTCTTTCTTCAGAAGTCTGCTGCTTGCACTTTTATATGCGTTTATGAACTTGCTTATTTCCGTATTTGGGTGTGCCTTGAAAAGTATATGTACATGGTCTTTGTCGTGATTCCATTCTTCAAGAGTGATATTGTAATTTGGAGCAATATACTCAAATATCTCTTTCGCCCTACTGGAAATATTATCATCGAAAACCTGTCTACGGTACTTGACCACAAGCACAAGATGATAGTGTAGCAAGAATACTGAATGTGCATTATTATCCAAATTCATTGTATTTCAACCTTTCTTTATTATTCGACTGAATATATTATACTATGATTAGAGCACAATATCAAGTAGGTAACAGACGCAATTCATCTCCCACCTTAGAGGTGGGCGTCTTCTTTCTGGAAGAGGATAAAAAACAAAGGAGCCGTGCTCCAGAAGCAAAATCATTTCGCTTCATTTTGCAACAACTCCTTTAAAATTTTTGGATTTATTTACGAACTAATAAAGATTTACCTGTCATTTCTTTTGGCTGTTCCATTCCCATCATTTCAATTAAAGTAGGAACAATATCTGCCAGACAACCACCTTCTCTTAAAGTATAGTTTTCATCGTAATTTACTAAGATAAAAGGTACTGGATTCGTTGTATGTGCAGTAAATGGAGCACCAGTCTCGTAATCTACCAACTGCTCTGCATTACCATGGTCTGCACAGATAAACATCTGTCCATCTACCTCTTTGATTGCTTCTACGGCATCTCCAACACATTTATCCACTGCTTCTACAGCCTTGATTGCAGCTTCTGGGATTCCAGTATGTCCAACCATATCACTATTTGCAAAGTTAATGATAATAACATCATACTCATTTGATCTAATTGCTTTTACTAACTGCTTTCCAACCTCTGGAGCACTCATCTCTGGCTGAAGATCATAAGTTGCAACTGCTGGAGATTTTACCAAAATTCTGTCTTCTCCTTCGTTTGGTTCTTCAATACCACCATTGAAGAAGAAAGTAACATGTGCATATTTTTCTGTTTCTGCCAGTCTTAACTGCTTTAATCCATGTGCTGCCAGATATTCACCAAATGTGTTATTGATTTCCACCTTGTGGAATGCTACCAATTTATTCGGAATCGTCACATCATATTCTGTAAAGCATACGTATGTGGTTGGGAAATATCCATTTGGACGTTCAAATCCTTCAAACTTATCATCACAAATAGAACGTGTAATCTCTCTTGCACGGTCTGGTCTGAAATTATAGAAGATTACAGAATCATTTTCTTTTAAAGTTGCTACTGGAGCACCATCTTCCATAATAACAGTTGGTACTACGAATTCATCTGTAACGTCTTCTTTATAAGAATCAGCAATTGCCTGAACAGCATCTTCTGCTGTATTTCCTTCACCCATAACGATGGCACGATAAGCCTTTTCCACACGTTCCCAACGATTGTCTCGATCCATTGCGTAATAACGTCCGGAAACACTTGCAATCTTACCAATACCTAACTCATCCATCTTAGCTACTAATTCTTCTGCATAGCCTTTTCCAGATGTTGGTGCAGTATCACGTCCATCTAAGAATAAATGAACATATACTTTCTTTAATCCCTGGCGTTTTGCAAGCTCTAATACCCCATATAAATGTGTATTATGGCTGTGTACTCCACCATCGGATAACAGACCAAAGCAATGAAGTGCAGAATCGTGTGCTTTACAGTTTTCCACTGCCTTTAACATCGCTTCATTTTCAAAGAATGTTCCATCCTGAATTTCTTTTGTAATTCTTGTTAATTCCTGATATACAATACGTCCAGCACCCATGTTCAGATGTCCAACTTCAGAGTTTCCCATCTGTCCATCTGGAAGTCCTACTGCCATTCCGCTTGCATTTCCTTTTACGAATACGCCTTCTCTCATCAGTTTATCCATCACTGGTGTATTAGCCATTGCCACAGCATTGGCTTCTTTCTTTTCATTTAATCCATAACCATCTAATATCATCAGAACTGTTGGTTTTTTACCCATCTTTTACTCTCCTTTGCATCTATAAACTCTTAGACACTATCCCTGTGCCATCATGCTACTCACATATGTCATAATTATAACGTACTTTCAGGAGAAATTCAACTCAAACTGTACAGGTTACTCAGAAATGAGAATTTTTTAACAATCCATCTGATCCGATTTTACTGGCAAAAAAAATGTAAATGTACTTCCCTTATCTTTTTGACTTTCTACATCAATGGTTCCTTCATGAATCTGCACAAGCCATTTTACCATCGAAAGACCAAGTCCTGTTCCATTGGTACTGTTTTTTCTGCTTTTGTCTTCCCGATAAAATCTCTTCCATATTTTTGATAGATTTTCCTCGGAAATTCCAATTCCATTATCCTCCACACTTCCTTCCAGATAATTTCCTTTTCTCCTGATTTTAACCTTGATATAACCACCTTTCTTTCCATAAAAGATTGCATTTTCAATCAGATTCATCAGCATGCGCATCAATAAAGTCTCTTCTCCATAGACCAGGAGACCCTCTTCAATCTCTCTCTGAATGGAAATCTCATTTCTCTGCGCAGTTTCCGCCAACGTATCCACAACCATCTCTGCCATAAAACTAAAATCAAATTCTTCCATATGGAAATGCTCACTTCCCCGTTCACATCTGGAAATCGTAAGCAGCTGAGAAATCAGATTTGTCATCCGATTCGCCTGATTCTTGATAATTTCAATCTCTTCTCTTTCATCTGAAGTTCGACACTCTCCGATCAAATATTCGCACTGAGAACGAATCACTGAAAGCGGCGTACGAAGTTCGTGGGACACATCAGAAGAAAACTGCTTTTCTGCTTCAAAAGATTCCTCCAATCGATCAAACATCTCATTAAAGGAAATGGATAGCCGATACATCTCATCCTGAATCTGAGGTATGGTAAGCCGTTTGGATAAATCCTCTCCCCTTGAAATTTCTCCAGCCTCTGAACAGATAATCTCTACTGGCTTTAATGCTTTGGAAAGCATAATATATCCAATACATCCAATAAATGCTGTAAGTCCCATGAACAAACATACTGTAGCTATCATGATCTGCCCTGCCACCAATTCAACTCCAGAGATTGTAGATACTCCTCGTATCCACAGTGTTTTTCCTTCTCCATAATCATAGGCTCTGTCGTATACAAGCCATCTGGTTCCATCTCCCTGTACCCGCTGAAAAGTATCATCTTTCAACGTCGTATCCATTGGAAAATGACTGGGGATACTTCCTACAAGTGGAACTCCTCTTTCTGAATAAACAGAGATCACCACTCCATTATTATAAAATTCCATGTCATCTGGTATATAATACGCATCCTCTGCAAAGGTAATCTGTCCATAAAATGCAGACAGATTTTGGCTAACTTCTTCTTTTGCTACATTGGTCTCCAGATTATGAATGAAAACCAGCATTCCGACCAGTACGATCGATAAAATAAGCGCCAGAATCATCGTATACCATAGCGTAATCTTACGCTTTATAGATCGTTCCTTCATACATTATCCTCTTATGACGTATCCCACTCCACGAACCGTCTGAATCAGTTTTTTTTCATTTTCATGGTCGATTTTCTTTCTTAAATATCGTATATAAACATCAACTACATTGGAGCCTCCTTCAAAATCATATCCCCATACCCGTTCCTGGATCTGTTCTCGTGAAAGTACAATATTTTTATTCTGCATCAGATATTCCAGCAGCATATACTCCTTACTGGACAGTTCGATTCTTTCTCCATTTCTCATCACATCCTTTGTATGCAGATTCATCTGCAGATCATCCACGGTCAACACCTCGGAAACAAATACAGGCTTCCTCCTCATAACAGCACGAAGCCTTGCCAACAATTCCTCAAACGAAAACGGCTTTACCAGATAATCATCAGCTCCATAATCCAAGCCTTTTACCCGATCCTCTATACTATCTCTTGCTGTCAACATCAATACCGGCGTATGATTTCCCTTCCGACGCATCTCTTTTAAAATATCCAGGCCATCTTTCCCTGGAAGCATGCCATCTAAAATAATACCATCATATTCTGTCATATCTATATAATCTTCTGCTTCTAATCCATCCTGACAGTCATCAACGGTATATTTTTCTTTGATCAATCTCTTTTTTATAATCTGTCTTAGATCACTCTCATCCTCTACTAATAAAATTCTCATTCCTGATCCTCCCTCGTTATTTTAATACGATTCTCATTTTTATGTA
>OBLI01001624.1_pt1 | contig 21343 bp, 13 predicted proteins | sample 1519701 | NCBI WGS metagenome assembly OBLI01 (sample SAMEA3663005, study PRJEB22513) | pig gut metagenome | biome: pig gut; feature: pig-associated habitat; material: faeces | place: France | collected 2012
GCGAGTGAAATCCACTGCTTACGAAAACCACAAGTGAAGCCTTTGCTGAACTTGTCTGGTTGTAGTTGGCAGTTAGTTCACGAAGAGCGTTGCAAATGTTTGCGGAACATATTTTGTGCATTTTGCCAATTACAAAATTTGAAAACATCTTTAGACACCCGAATCTGTATAGGAAATTTCCATGACAGAAAGGACACAGAGATGAAGACGGTTTTAACAATTGCAGGAAGTGATTGCAGCGGTGGTGCCGGAATCCAGGCAGATCTAAAGACGATCGCGGCACATAAGCTGTACGGAATGAGTGCAATCACTGCACTGACTGCACAGAATACGCTTGGAGTGAAAGATGTATTTGCAGTTCCGGCAGAGTTTTTAAGAGAACAGCTAGTGTGTGTGTTTGATGATATTTTCCCGGATGCGGTCAAGATCGGAATGGTGGCAGATGCAGCGAAGATCGAAGTGATCGCACAGACACTTCAGACGTATCATCCGGCAAATATCGTATTAGATCCGGTGATGATCTCCTCAAGCGGCCATGCCCTGTTAGAAGAAGCAGCAACGGAAGCACTGACGAAGAAGCTTTTTCCCTGTGTGGATCTTCTGACACCGAATATTCCGGAAGCAGAATATTTAAGCGGACTGACGATTTCCACAACACAGGGAATGGAGAATGCTGCAAGGGAACTTTCAAGGAAGTATCAGACAGCAGTGCTGTTAAAGGGCGGCCATCGGACAGATCTGGCAGTAGATGTTTTATTTTATCACGGGGATTTTTACCGGTACGAGGGGGAGCGGATCGAGAATCCGAACACACATGGAACCGGATGTACGCTTTCTTCTGCTATCGCATGTAATCTGGCAATGGGGCGGAATATGGAAGAGGCAGTCCGGCTTGCCAAGCAGTACCTGACGGGGGCAATACGGGCACAGCTGGATCTCGGAGCGGGAAGTGGTCCGTTAGAGCATACATACTGGCTGGAATGCGGAGGAAAAGACGGAACTTTTTGATCGAATTTGGAAGATTTACTAAAGCTTATATCCGGTTATGTCGATATAATATATTAGAAATGGCGCATTGTGTTGCAAGATACAAGAAAATGCCATATAATGAAAGATAACCCGATGGATCATCCCTGATCGGAAGTGGGATTCCATCAGAAAAGTTGTATCAAAAAATGCGAACTCAGATGAGGAAATAGGAGTGGGAATATGCATAAATACATGGAAGTAGGAAAAAAGATACTCGTTTGGTTATTGATCGTATGTATGATGACGGGGCTGATGCCGCAGTTACAGCTGACACAGGTCTATGCAGCAATGGATATCAGTACAGCAACCGTAACACTGTGGCAGGATGCAGATTATACGCAGCCGGTTGCAACCGGAGCTGACGCATCGGCGGTATATACCTATACCGGAGATGAGATCAGACCATACGTCAAGGTTGTAGATACAACAGGAGTTGTAAGCAAGGACAATTATGATGTAGAGTATACGAATAATGTGAACGCAGGAACCGCATCCGTTACGGTAACCGGTCTGGGCGAATATCAGCGGAGCAAGACTGTTACCTTCCCGATCGGAAAGGCAATCCTTGCGAATATAACACCGACCTGCCAGTATCAGGAGAATGGTATCCGGTACTGCTACTATGATGGAAACACAAGCGACAACAACCGCCCGGTTGTCACAGATGTCAATGCAACTATGGCTTCCGGCGGAGCAAGCCGTCACCTTGAGGCAGGAACCGATTATACCATTAATTATTACAATAATACGGCAGCCTGTGTGGACGATACATCCCAGAAGAGACCTTATTTTGAGGTTGCATTATTACCTGGAAGCAATTACCGTGTAGACGGTGACAATCAGAAGTATTACTATCGTATCTATTATAATATGAACAGCAATACAGTTTCTGCAGGCGGAATAGGAAGCCTTATATTTAACGGTAGTGTACAGACTCCGGTTCCAACCTTAAGCGATACACTGACTGGTGGTAATATCGCATCAAACAACTACACTTACAGCTGGTCAAATAATACCGATGCAGGAACGGCAACACTGTCTGTTTACGGAACGAACCAGTATAAGGGAAGCAAATCATTCTCATTCCCGATCGCTAAGGCAACCATTACTTCCGATAATGTAGAACTGTCACAGACAGAGTTCGCATATATTAACAGTACAATTCCACTGGATTCCTACATCACCGTAAAGCTTGGTGATTATACCGTTCCAGCTTCGAATTATACACTTACCTATTCTTCAAACTGGGGTAAAGTTGGTACAAACTATGTAACAGTAACCGGACAGGGAAATATTCAGGGCAGTGTAAGAAAGTCATTTTTGATCACGAATTCCTTAAAACGATGCATCGTCAGCACACCGGAGATTACCTATACAGGAGCTGTTGCGAAGCCAACACTGCGGATCATCGACCATCTGGAGAATGAAGTAACAGAGACTTCTAAGTATACGATCACTTATTATACAGATGCATCTTATACCACACCGATTGTAAGTCCGACCGAAGTGGGAACTTATTATATTAAGGTAAAAGGTGTTACCGATGCATTTATGACAGGCGAACTTGGAACACCGTCAGATCCGATTTCCTATAAGATCATTCCGAAGTCCATGGCATCCGATACCATGACATTTGCACTGGATGGACGCCCGACAGACAAGGATACGATCCTTGGATTTACCTATAGCGGAAAGAGCATTCAGCCGAAGCTGACGATCAAAGACAGCGGACGTACAGGTAATGAATTACTGGAACTCAATACAGACTATACGGTAAAATATTATGGTGATGCAGCATTTTCACAGGAACTTACCAGTACAGATCAGTTTGTAAATGCAGGAGATTACTATATCCGTGTTACCGGTATCAATACCTATGACGGCTCTGTATATGATATCCATTATCAGGTTACACCGAAGATCTTACAGAATGTAACGATGACAGTAGCTGACCAGACTTATACCGGAAGTGCAGTCATCCCATCGAAGAGTGCGATCACTGTCAAGGACACAACGGTCAGTGTAGCGCTGACAGAAGATGATTTTGAGATTATCGGATGCGCGAACAATGTGAATCTGACAACAGACAGCAGCAAGGCAATCGTTTATATCCGCCTTGTTGGCAATTATACAACCAATACAACACTCAACTTCAACGGCAAGGATTACAGCGGCGCAGCAATGAAGGAGTTCGAGATTACACCGAAGAAGATCAGCGAATGTGATTCGAACCTTGTAGTTGGTTCACCAATCTATGATGCCAGCCAGCTTTCCTTTGTTTATAACGGAACCAATCAGATCCCTACCGTGATCATTCGTGATGAGAACCGTTCCGGTAATAAGGTTCTGACAGAAGGAACGGACTATGAGGTTCGTTATTATACAAATGAGAACTGTACTTCAGAAGCAGTAGACCGTGCGAGCGTGGGAGACTACTGGGTGAAGATCAGCGGACTTGGCATTTATGCAAGTGATGCAACAGATGCTGATATTAAGGTGAAGTACGCGATTACAGGCAAGCCGTTAGATGCAGCAGGCATGACGGTGACGGTAGATAATGTTGATAAGCCGGATGGAGCAACTTTCCCGGTGATCACTGTTAAGGATGGAACAGATACTTTAACAGAGAATAAGGACTACCGTATTGTCGGTTATTACAGATCAGAAGAATGCGATCCTTCGAGTATGTGGAACTACACGGATGCAGGTCAGTTCTATGTAAGCATTGCAGGAAAGGGTAACTATTCTACTACACCTGTAGTTAAGAGCTTTTATGTAGGAACAGATATTGCCGGAGTGGTTTCTTCCATAAAGGTAACCGGCGCACCGTTTACTTATAATCAGAAGTCACATAGACAGGAGATCTTAACCGGTATCCATGTCTATGATGCAGCAGAAAATGAGATCAGTTCCGGGGATTATACCGTTGAGTTGTATTCAGACGAAGCACATAAGGTCAATATCACTGATGTATTGGATAATTCATCCTATATCAATGCTGGTACGATCTATATCGGAATCAAGGGAAGAGGTCCGTCAGGATACTATGGAACTTATTATGGAAGCTGTCAGATCAATAAGCAGGATATTGCACAGCTTGATTACGTAGTAGCAGGAACCTATACCTATGATGGAACAAGACAGGGATTAGAGATCTATGATCCGGGAGCAGTTCCGGCACAGTCTGCATATGTCCAGTTGAGATACCCGGCAACTTCTACATTAAGTGGAACAGTCTTAAGCCCGTCTGACTATACGATCGACACTTCTACTTATGAGAATAACATCAATGCAGGAACCGCATCTGTAACCTTAGTTGGCAGAGGCAGTAACTACACCGGTATGAAGAAGGTCAGCTTCACAATCGGACAGAAGGATATTTCTACTTTGACCAATGTAGATATGAGTGTAGAGGAAGCTACTTATACCAGTCAGCTCCAGGTTCCGACAGTACATGTTACTTATGGTGACAATGCAATCGAACTGGCAAAGGATTCTGACTATAAAGTTTCCTATTATACAGATGCAGGCTTTAACAGTGTGGCAACAAATGCAAACTTAACGAATGCAGGTACGACTTATGTAAAGGTAGAAGGCCGTGGAAATTATAAGGGCACACTGAATCTGACCGGTAAAAATGCTTATATCATCAATAAGCGTAATATCAGTGAGACAACGATCAGCTTAGCAGGTCTGACTTATGTATACAGTGCAGTAAAGGCACTTCACAGTAATCCGGTAATTCCGGACTTTACTGTAAAGTATGAGTATACACCGGGTTCTTCCTATGTATTACGTTCGAATGAATTTACAACGAATTCTGTTGCCGAGAATTATTACTATGGAAAACAGAATCTGACGATTACAGCGAACGAATCCGGCAACTTTACCGGCAGCAAGACGGTTGATTACTATTATCAGGGTAACTTTGATAATGATGCCGGTGAGGTAACGGTATCCGGTCTGACACCGACGGTACAGTACACACCGTCTATGGCAACCTCCGGTTACCAGTTCAGCAATATCAGTGTACATACGACAAATAACGGTGGTGTTTTACCGGCATCCAGTTATACCGTAGAATATCAGAACAATACCTCTGCGGGAACTGCAACCGTACTGATCCGTGGTAATAATGACGAATACTGGACAGGTACCTATAAGTATGAATTTAAGATTGTGGGTACGATCACAGATGCACAGATTACCATTCCGGATCAGGTATATACCGGAACCGCATATACAAAGGATACGATTGAAGGAATCGAAGTAGTTTGTGATGGTTATAACTTACAGAAGAATGTAGACTATGAGATCACCGGAGTGACCGGAACAACGGATGCGCTTACCACACCGGGAAGCGGTACACCGGGAATCACGATCAAGGGTATCGGTGATTACTTTACAACCGTTGGAGATCCTACAAAGAGTGCAACCTTTGCGATCAAGTATCCGATGGATAACAGTAAGCTTGTGATAGGAGATGGTACAACACCGGTTCTGACTTATACCGGTTCACCGGTTACGTTAGATGATCTGTTACAGACGATCGAGTATAAGAAGGCAGATGGAACAACGGCAACACTGACAAGAGATGTTGATTATTCCGTTGAATATTTTAACAATACAGCAGTATGTGCTGCAAGTGGTACAAGTGGACCATATGCTGCGATCACAGCATTAGATGGTGGACTTCTGATGCCGGGTGTCTATAATTTTGCATTCGGAATCGGCAAGGTCAATCTTGAAGATGGATATGTAATCGATGGCATTATGGATGATCAGGAATTCGCATATACAGGCGAAGTTATCAAGCCGGTCTTTACCGTGAAAAAGGGAGATAAAGTTGTAGATCCTTCGAACTATTCCGTAGCCTATACTTCTCTTGCTGCAGATGCAGTGAATAAGAATAAGGCGGGTACTTCGGAAAAGATTACCGTTACCGGAATCGGAGAGAATTACAGCGGAAGCATTTCCGTAACAATTAAGATCGTAAAGCGTAACATTGATGTGATCCAGGATGAAAATGATCCGGGAGATGGTGTAAAGGTATCGATTTCTGACCTGACCTACAATGGAACGGCTCAGACACCGTCCTTTGATGTTACATTCAAGGATTACTCTGGTGCAACGAAGAAATTAAAGGCCGGAAGCGATTATGCAATCTTAGGATATCATAACAATACAAATGCAAGCGAAGCTGATCCGGACAGTCCGCATGAATTAGGACCGTATGTAACAATTTCCGCACCTAACGGAAGTAACTGTGAAGGAACGATCAATGTTCCGTTTACAATCCTTCCGAAGGCAATGGACAAGCTGGTATATTCCAATGTTGCAGATATGGTATATGACTCTGCACAGTCGAATTATGATCCGGAGCTTACCGTTAAGATGAGCCGTGAATCAACGACGAATCTGGTAAAGGATCAGGATTACATTCTGACCTATGTGAACGATGAACGTGTCGGAACCAAGAACGGTGTGAATGGTCCTCATATCAAGGTTGAGCCGGCAAGCACGAACTTTGTAGGTGAGAAGATCATTGATTATGCAATTTTAGCCAAGAGTCTGAATACAGAGGATTATCGAATCACCTATTCAGATCCGATGAATGATAAGTTTGATGCAGCAAGAATGAACTATCCATATGAGGCAGGACAGACTTATCGTCCGCTTGTAACGATTGTGGATAATGCAGGAACAGATCATGAGGTAACCTTAGAGGAAGGTGTAGATTACAGCGTAAGTTATGCAAATAACAATGTTGTAACTGAGGATGCAACAATCACAATTACCGGTATGAATAACTACAAGGATTCACGTCCGGCAGTGAAGTTCTCGATCGGTACACTCTTTACAAGCAATAAGATTACTGTATATCAGAATAATTCACCGATTACAGAGGTAGCTTCTGTTACTTATGATGGTAAGGACAAAGCACCGAAGAATATTTCCGTGAAGCTGAATAATCCGGCTAAGGAACTGGTAGAAGGAACGGACTATGTGATCAGTTATTATAAGGATGCTGCATGCACCGAAGAGGCAGCAGAGGTAGACCGTATCAATGCAGGAAAGATCTATATGGCAGTAAAGGGTCTGACTTCAGCCGGTTATATCGGAAAAATGGTACTTCCGTTTACAATTAAGCAGAAGTCCATTATGTCGAATGATATTGTTCCGACTGCAATACCGGATCAGACTTATGGTGGCGGTAATGTCCGCCCATCCGTAGTACTGACAGATAAGTCTGTAGGTACACTTGTACCGACGAGCGCATATTCGGTTACCTATACGAATAACAATAAGATCGGTACGGCTTATGCAGTTGTAACAGCGAATGAGAACGGCAATTATACCGGAAGCAGAAGCATCTCTTTTGTGATCAAGGAAGAGAATATCAGCGGAGCAACTGTCAACACGATCGCAGACCAGTATTACACCGGTAAGGCGATCACACCGAATCCGGAAGTATACTTCAATGGTACACGTCTGGTAAAAGGCGTTGATTATAAGGTAACAGTAGATGAGAACTTTGGTGATAACATCAAGGCAGGAATCGGAACGATCCTGATCCAGGGAATGGGTAACTATAAGGGAACAAAGGCTGTTTCCTTTAAGATCCGTGCAAGCCTTCAGGATGCGACGATCAGTACTGTAACGAATCAGCTCTATACCGGCAAGGAGATCAAGCCTTCCGTAACAGTAACCTGTGGTGGAAGAAAGTTAGAGAAGGGAACAGATTATACGATAAGTTACCTGAATAATGTAAAGATCGGTGATGCGTTTATCATCATTGAACCAAAGGATGATTCCGTATACAGCGGTTCGCGTGTTGTGAAGTTTGCAATCTGCAACAGCATTGATCAGGCAACGATTACCGGAATCCCAACCTCACAGACTTATACGAAGTCCGTGATCGCTCCGGAACCGGTTGTTAAGGTTGGCAATACGAAGCTGAAAAAGGGAACAGATTACACAGTAACATGGAAGAATGATATCAATGTAGGTACTGCATCTGTAACAGTAACAGGTGTTGGAAAATACGCAGGTTCAAAGACCGTTACTTACAAGATCATTGCAAAGGGTATTTCCAGATGTAGTGTAAGCAAGGTTACGGATCAGAATTATACCGGTAAGGCACAGAAGCCATTGGTAACGATCAAAGATGGAAGCAAAGTACTTGCGAAGAATGTGGATTACACAATAAGCTACAGTGATAATAAGAAGATTGGTACAGCGACGATCACGATCAAAGGAAAAGGAAATTATTCCGGAACCTTCAAGCGTACCTTCAAGATTGTTTCTGCATCCATTACCGGCTTAAAGGTGAGCGCACAGAAGACAACTTCCGTGAAGTTAAGCTGGAGCAAGAAGAGTAAGATTACCGGCTATCAGGTATATACAAACAACAGCAGAACGAGACTGACACAGCAGAAGGGTACTTCCTACACGATCAAGAATCTGAAGGCAGGAACAACTTACAAGTATAAAGTAAGAACCTATACAGTTGTGGGCAAGAAGACTTATTATGGTTCCTTTGCAACGATCACCTTTGCAACAGCACCGGAGAAAGCAGCAGCATCTGCAAAAGCATCCGGTAAAAAGGCAGTGAAGGTTTCCTGGAAAAAAGTTTCCGGTGCAAGTGGATACGAGATCTATTCTGCAACATCGAAAAATGGTACTTTCAAGAAGGCTGCCACAGTGATCAGAGGAAATGTATTAAGTTATACGAATACCAAGCTGACAACGGGTAAGACGTATTACTATAAGGTACGTGCATATCGTATGGCAGATGGCAAAAAGGCATATGGTTCATTCTCTGCTGTTGTATCCGCCAAGGCGAAATAAGAAATTCAGACAAGGCAGATGAATCATAAGATATGGAAGAAAAAAAGTATAAGCTGGGGAATTATGAATTCGAAACCTTAAGAGAATACAGGCAGGCGCAGGAGGATCTCAAAAAGATCAAGTATATTACAGATGAACTGGATATCCATGATCCTGAGACCGCACTGCGTCTGTATAATCTGATGAGGAGCAAGAAGATCCGCTTTAAAAGTGAAGTGGGAAAATCTTTTTTCTGGTGTATATCAGATATTGTAGCTGAGAATTCACAGAGTATGATCCGGGCAAAGCAGCGGAATATGCAGACCGAAGAGAAAATCGAACCAATCGTAGAAACGAACTGGCGCAGGATCATCGGAATGGCTTTCATTGTGATCGCGGTCATTTGCTTTGGCTATTATGGAATCTGTGAGATACGGGATTACCGTGCAGCGAAAAAGTTAGAAAATTTACAGAAGGTATCCGAGGTCAACAATATCGTAACCTTTACAAGTACAGAGGAAGACAGTCAGACCGAAACTGAGACAGAAACCGAGACGGAAACGGAAGTTACTCCGCCACCGATCCTCGAAGAATATGCAGCACGTCATGATCAGAATCCGGAGATGGTAGGCTGGCTGAAGATTGAAGGAACCCAGATAGATTATCCGGTAATGCAGTCCTCGCAGGATCAGTATGATTATTATCTGAGCCATGCATTTGATAAGACCGAAGATATGAATGGCACTCTGTTTGTAGATGCAAGAAATAACATCATCAAACGGGATACGAATCTGATCATCTACGGACATAATATGAAAAGTGGGATGATGTTTGGTTCCTTAAAGAGTTATCTGGATCAGAACTTTTTGAATGAACACCGGACAGTGCAGTTTGATACGATCTATGAAAAGGGAACCTATCAGATTGTTGCAGTTTGTCTGTCTAAGGTGGAATATCAGGATGAAGACGTTTTTCGTTATTATAATTTCCTAAAAGCGAAAGACGAGGCAGCATTTAATGACTATCTTGCAAATATTCGTGGACTCGAGGTGTTCGGTAATGGGATAGATTTAAAATATGGTGATCAATTATTGACACTATCTACTTGTAATAACTACATAGAAGATGGTAGAATGTTTCTAGTAGCCAAAAAAATCTAACATGACTGGGAGAAAAGAAAATGAAGAAAACAGTAAGAAAAGGAGTAGCTGTACTGGCAATGCTTTGCATGATGTGCTGTTTATGCCTGAACGGTCTGACAGTATACGCTACGGAGGTAAGTGAAGGTGGCACAGGCGCAGATGAAAATGGATTTACGGTAGACAGTACGGGAGCACTTGTTTCCTATACCGGTGTAGGTGGAGACATTACCGTTCCGTCAAATGTAACATCGATTGCAGGAAATGTATTCTCAGGGAATACAACACTGACAAGTGTAACAATCCCGGGAAGTGTTGCAGTGATCGGAGACGGCCTGTTTACAAATTGTACGAGCCTTACAACGGTAACGGTTCAGGGCAATATTTCCGCCATTCCGTCACAGATGTTTTATAACTGTGCGAACTTAAGCAGTGTATATGTACCGGCAAGCGTAACCGCTATTGGTGCATCGGCATTTGCCGGCTGTGTAAGTCTGTCCGGAATTACGATTCCGTCAGCAGTTGCAAGCATCGGAGACGGAGCATTCAGTAATTGTACCAGTCTTACCGGTGTATCTATTCCGTCCACGGTATCTTCGATTGCAGCAAATGCATTCACAGGATGCTCGAATCTCGGATCCTATACCGTTGAGTCCGGAAACGCATACTATGCATCCGCAAATGGATGCCTGTATAATAAGTCTATGACAAAGCTGATCAACTGTCCGGAAGGAAGAGGCAGTGTAACGATCGCGGATGGTACGAAGATCATCGGAAGTAACGCATTCTATCGTTGTGCGGGAGTTACAACACTGGCATTACCGGCAAGTGTTACCACCATCGAAGCAAATGCCTTTACCGGCAGTGGAATCAAGGATGTAACGATCTTATCAAGTGTAACATCGATTGGTTCACAGAGTGACTGGTCTGCGGATGTTATCTATGGTGAGAATAATTCTGCGGCAGAGACTTATGCAGAGAGCAACAACATTGTTTTTCAGGCGTTAAGTGGTTCTTCGAATAAGAACGATAACAAAGATGATAATAATAATAACGGAAAGAAAGACAATAAGGATAATAACGACAACAACGGTAATAAGGACAATAACGGAAATACCGATAATAACAACAATAGTGATAACAATGGCGGCTCTGCTGGCGATAATAACAGTGGTACAGCAGGAACAGTATCCGGCAGTGGAAGTAGTGTATCAGGTGGAAGTTCTTCCGGAACAGGATCAGGAACAGCATCCGGAAACAATGGATCCGGTGCAAGAGCAACCGGAGTCTCCCATCAGAAGGATGCCACACCAAAGACAGGAGATGGCATCAATCCAATTTTCTTCTTCTGTATCGCTGCACTTTTCATCGGTGTATATCTGTTTGCATCCGGTAAAAAGAAGAACGCATAATATTTGAAATAGAAATCAGTCATGTATATGGCAGTCTGTGAAAGCAGGCTGCCTTTTTTTGACCAAAATGGGTATTGACAAATATTACCGGTAATAATATACTTTGATAAGCAAATAGTTTGACAATCAAATAATTGGAAAGTCAAATATTTGGAACATCAAATCATTAAAAAGAAATCAAAGGAGAACCTATTATGTTAGAAAAAATGGCAGAAATCATTTCAGAGCAGTTAAATCTTGATGGTGTTGAGATCACAGAAGCATCGAACTTCAAGGATGATCTTGGTGCAGATTCTCTTGACTTATTTGAGCTTGTTATGAGCTTAGAGGAAGAGTTCGGTGTTGAGATTCCTTCCGAAGACTTAGAGAAGATCGCAACAGTTGGTGATGTTATGCAGTACTTAAAGGACAAAGGTGTAGAGGCATAATACATAGACAAAAGAATCCCCCGGACGTTTCCATGAAGCGGCAGGGGATTTGTTGCAGTATAGGAAATTCCTATACTGCAACAGCAATCAAGCATACATGCTTGATCGTAAGATGCGCACCTCGCGGAGTGGAAGATTATGCGATGCATCCGCTCGGGCGCAAGAGTGTGCGGCAAGCGCACACTTTATTTCATAGGGGAATCCCGGTAGTAGAACATGCAGGTAAAGGAGAAGTCATGAATACAAGAGTTACACAGATGTTAGGAATAGAATATCCGGTCATTCAGGGCGGAATGGCATGGGTTGCAGAACATCATCTGGCAGCGGCAGTATCGAATGCAGGCGGACTTGGACTGATTGGCGCAGCCAGTGCACCGGCAGAAATCGTACGTGAGGAAATCCGGAAGGCAAAGGAGCTGACCGATAAGCCATTTGGTGTCAACGTGATGTTAATGAATCCGAACGCAGAGGAAGTTGCAAAGGTTGTCATTGAAGAAGGTGTCAAGGTTGTTACAACCGGTGCAGGTAATCCGGCGAAGTTCATGCCGATGTGGAAAGAAGCAGGCGTAAAGGTCATTCCGGTTGTTGCCAGCGTTGCAATGGCAAAGCTGATGGAGCGCGGTGGCGCAGATGCAGTCGTAGCCGAAGGCATGGAATCCGGTGGACACATCGGATCTACAACGACGATGGCACTGGTTCCGCAGGTGGTAGATGCAGTGGATATTCCGGTAATTGCAGCCGGAGGTATCGGTGACGGAAGAGGATACGCAGCTGCCATGATGTTAGGCGCCAGTGCAGTTCAGATGGGTACACGTTTTGTATTGGCAGACGAATCTATTGTGCATGACAATTACAAGGAAAAGCTGATCAAGTCAAAGGATATTGATTCAGAGGTTACCGGATTAAGTACCGGACATCCGATCCGTGTGATCCGTAACAAAATGACAAGAGAATATCTGAAGAAGGAGCAGGAAGGAGCATCCTTAGAGGAGTTAGAGATGTTGACCTTAGGTTCCCTTCGTAAGGCAGTAATCGATGGCGATGTCGTATACGGAAGTGTCATGGCAGGTCAGATCGCAGGAATGTTAAAAAAGAAAGAATCCTGTGCAGAAATCATTCAGGATGTAGTAAGAACCGGCGAAGCATTATTACATGGCGAGCGTTAGATCTAGGAGGCAGTAAAAATGAGTAAGACAGTATATATGTTCCCGGGACAGGGAGCGCAGTACATCGGAATGGGAAAAGATTTTTATGATAATATCCCGGTCTGTAAAAAGATTTTTGAGGTTGCATCGGATGCATCCGGTCTGGATATTCCAAAGCTTTGCTTTGAAGAAAATGAACAGATTAACATTACCGAATATACACAGATTGCAATGCTTACCGTAGAAGCAGCTATTTTTGAAGCATTAGAAATCTCCGGTAAAAAGCCACAGGCAACTGCCGGCTTAAGCTTAGGAGAGTATGGAGCACTGATCGCATCAAAGGTGATGGAGCCGGGAGAGGCATTCCGTGTTGTCAGACAGCGTGGAATCTTTATGCAGGAGGCAGTTCCGACCGGTGGTGCGATGTCAGCCATTCTTGGCTTAGATGCAGCGAAGATCGAAGAAATCTGTGAAAAGACAGATGGCATCGTATCGATTGCAAACTACAACTGTCCGGGACAGATCGTAATTACCGGAGAGGAAGCAGCTGTTGCAAAGGCAGCAGAGGGATGTAAGGAAGCAGGTGCAAAGCGTGCCGTGCCGCTTAAGGTGAGCGGACCATTCCATTCTGCCATGCTAAGAGGTGCAGGAGAAAAGTTAGGAAAGGTCTTAGAGACAGCAAAGGTATCGGAATTTGCAATCCCATATGTTGCAAATGTAACAGCAGATTATGTGACGGATGCAGCAGACGTAAAGCCGCTTCTGACAAAACAGGTATCATCCCCGGTACGCTGGCAGCAGACGATCGAGCGACTGATCGCAGACGGATTTGATGAGTTTGTAGAGATCGGACCGGGACATACCTTAAGCGGATTCATGCGTAAGATCAACCGGGATGTAAAGACCGTAGGCATTGAAAAACTGGAGGATTTAAAGGCGTATGTTGGAGAATAAAACAGCCCTTGTAACCGGAGCAAGCCGGGGAATAGGGAGACAGATCGCAATCTCCCTTGCAGCAGAAGGCGCATTTGTGATCGTCAATTACAATGGTTCAAAGGAACGTGCCGAGCAGGTGGTACGGGAAATCACAGAAAATGGCGGAAAGGCAGCAGCCGTTTGCTGCAATGTGGCAGATAATGATGCCTGTGAGGAAATGGTAAAGAATCTGATCGCAGAATATGGAAGAGTGGATATTCTAGTCAACAATGCAGGAATCACAAGAGATAATCTTTTGATGAAGATGTCGGAACAGGAATTTGATGATGTGATCAATACGAATTTAAAGGGTGCGTTTCATACGATCCGCCATCTTTCCCGCTACTTTTTAAAACAGCGCAGTGGAAGGATCATCAATATTTCATCCGTATCCGGAATTACCGGAAATGCAGGGCAGGCGAATTACAGTGCATCTAAGGCAGGGGTGATCGGGCTGACAAAGAGTGTGGCAAGAGAACTGGCATCCCGTGGCATAACAGCGAATGCCGTTGCACCGGGAATGGTGGATACCGAGATGACAGAAGTGCTTTCTGACAGCATCAAGGAGCAGATGTTAGCACAGATCCCACTCAGAAGGATCGGCAATCCACAGGATATTGCAGATGCGGTTGTCTTTCTGGCATCGGATAAGGCTTCTTATATCACCGGTCAGGTGCTTACCGTGGATGGCGGTATGACAATGTAATTGAATTCATTTGAATTCATTTTTCATACGAAGTAACAGTAAAAACAGGAATAGGTTGAGGATATAGATTATGAGCAGACGTGTCGTAGTTACAGGAATGGGTGCAATCACACCGATTGGAAATGATGTAGACAGTTTTTGGCAGGGAATCCGGGAAGGCAGGATCGGATTCGGAGAGATCACGCATTTTGATACCACAGATTATAAATGTCATATTGCAGCAGAAGTAAAAGACTTTGATGCAAAAAATTATATGGACTTTAAATCCGCAAAACGTATGGAGCCGTTTAGCCAGTATGCAGTGGCAGCAGCAAAGGAAGCATTAGAGGATTCCGGTCTGGTAATGGATGCAGAAGATCCTTATATGGTGGGTTGCGCGATCAGCTCTGGTATCGGAAGTCTTCAGGCGATTGAACGTGAGCACAAGAAATTATTGGAAAAAGGACCGGGCAGAGTAAATCCGATCTTTGTTCCATTGATGATCTCGAATATGGCAGCCGGAAATGTCTCCATCCAGTTTGGCTTAAAGGGAAAGAGCATTAATGTGGTAACAGCCTGTGCATCCGGTACGAATTCCATCGGTGAAGCGTTCCGGACGATCCAGTATGGGGATGCAGATGTCATGGTTGCAGGCGGAACCGAAGGATGTATTACACCGGTTGGTGTTGCAGGCTTTACTGCCCTGACGGCGCTTTCCACAGAAACAGATCCGACAAGGGCTTCCCTGCCATTTGATAAAAACAGAAGTGGCTTTGTCATGGGTGAAGGTGCAGGTGTGGTTGTCTTAGAGGAGTTAGAGCATGCGAAAAAACGTGGAGCAAAGATCTATGCAGAAGTAGTCGGATATGGCTGTTCTTCCGATGCATACCACATTACTTCTCCGGCAGAGGATGGATCTGGTGCCGCACGCGCCATGACAAATGCAGTGGCGGATGCCGGCGTAGCGGCAGAGGAGGTCACTTATATCAATGCACATGGAACAGGAACACATCATAACGATCTGTTTGAAACAAGAGCGATCAAGCTTGCATTTGGAGAACATGCGAAGGATCTTAAGATCAATTCGACCAAGTCAATGATCGGTCATCTGCTTGGTGCAGCCGGTGCAGTCGAGTTCATTACCTGTGTAAAAGAGATTCAGGAGAACTTCTTACATGCAACCGTAGGATATACGACACCGGATGAAGAGATCGATCTGGATTACTGCAAGGAAGCAGTAGAAACGGAAGTCGTATATGCGCTGAGTAATTCACTTGGATTTGGCGGACATAATGCAAGTATTCTTGTAAAAAAATACGCAGAGTAGGCGCATATATTCGGATTGGATAAGGAGAAGACAATGTCATTATTATCAGCAAAAGAGATTATGGAGATCATTCCACACCGTCAGCCGTTTATGCTGGTGGATACGATTGAAGAATTAGAGCCGGGTGTCCGTGCCGTTGGAAGAAAATGCGTCAGCTATAATGAACCGTTTTTTGCAGGACACTTTCCTGGTGAACCGGTAATGCCCGGAGTTTTAATCATAGAAGCACTGGCACAGACCGGTGCGGTAGCAATCTTATCGCTTCCGGAGAATAAGGGAAAAACGGCTTATTTTGCAGGAATCAATTCTGCAAAATTCAAAAAAAAGGTTCAGCCGGGAGATGTACTTACGTTAGAGACAGAGATCATCAAAGTAAAAGGACCCATTGGTGTAGGAAAAGCAACTGCAAAAGTAGACGGTAAGATCGCTGCAGTTGCAGAACTGATTTTTGCATTATAAAAAATCCGATGAAAAAGGATGGTTGAGAGGTTAAAAAATGGGATTGAAGATTATTGACAGGGTAAAAAAGTCCAAAGAAGAAACAATTACTGCTCCACAGGCAGAAAATACATCTGCTGAGACAGCAGAGCAGGTTAAGGTGCCGGAGACCGTAGTATGTAAAAGCTGTGGAAAGACACTGGATAAGGAAGAGGTTGTAGCGAATAAATATGTCTGTTATGAATGCGGCCATTATTTCCGTGTGAATACCAGAAACCGTTTGAAGATGGTGGCAGATCCACAGAGCTTTACACCATGGCTCGAGGAACTCGAGAGTAAAAATCCTCTGGATTTTCCGGGATATGAGGAGAAGCTTGCGGCTGTCCGTGAAAAAACAGGTCTGCATGAAGGTGTAACGATCGGTCAGGCGAAGATCTATGGTGAGGATGCAGTAGTTGGTGTCTGTGATGCAAGATTTTTGATGGGAAGCATGGGGCACGTTGTTGGTGAAAAGATCGCTTCTGCAGTAGAGCGTGCAACCGAGCTCAGACTTCCGGTTATTATCTTCTGCTGTTCCGGTGGCGCAAGAATGCAGGAAGGTATTGTTTCCCTGATGCAGATGGCAAAGACATCGGCAGCATTAAAAAAGCATTCCGATGCAGGACTTTTATATGTACCGGTACTGACAGATCCGACTACCGGTGGAATGACAGCAAGCTTTGCCATGTTAGGGGACATCATCTTAGCAGAGCCGGGTGCCCTGATCGGTTTTGCCGGACCGCGTGTCATTGAGCAGACGATCGGGGAAAAGCTTCCGGAAGGATTCCAGAGAGCAGAGTTCCAGCTAGAGCATGGATTTGTCGATGCAATCGTGGAGCGTAAGAATTTGAAAAAGACCTTATATGAGATCTTAAAGTTACACCGTCTGTCCGCAGTCGATGGATATGCCAACTTTGAACCGGCAACCGAATGTGATGGAAGACCGACAGAACTGATGCGTGAACGTGCAGCAAAAGCACCGCTGTTAAAGGCATGGGATAAGGTGCAGCGTGCGCGTCAGGTAGACCGTTTGTCCACGGAAGATTATATCGGAGAGATCTTTACAAAGTTCATGGAACTTCACGGAGACCGTTACTTCAGGGATGATCCTGCAATCGTAGGTGGTATCGCTTACTTAGACGGACAGCCGGTAACCGTGATCGGTGTGCAGAAGGGAAAGGACATGAAGGACTGTATGCGTCACAATTACGGAATGCCTTCACCGGAAGGATACCGTAAGGCACTCCGCCTGATGAAGCAGGCAGAGAAGTTCCATCGTCCGGTTATTACGTTTGTCAATACATCCGGAGCTTTCCCGGGAAAGGAAGCAGAGGAGCGTGGACAGGGTGAAGCTATTGCGCGTAATCTCTATGAGATGTCAGCATTAAAGACACCGGTACTTTCTCTGATGATCGGCGAAGGTGGAAGTGGCGGGGCACTTGCACTGGCAGTCGGTAATGAAGTCTGGATGATGGAGCATGCAACCTATTCAGTTCTGTCACCGGAGGGCTTTGCATCAATCCTCTGGAAGGATGGAAAACGTGCAAAAGAAGCAGCCGGAGTCATGAAGATTACGGCAAAGGATTTAAAAGAGCTTGGAATTATTGAGCAGATCATCCCGGAATATGGTGGAGCGGATGAAGCAGCTTTAACTTCGATCGCAGCGTATATGCGAAAAGAGATGCGGGCATTTTTAGAGCGTGTAAGCAAGCGTACCGGGGAAGAACTTGCCGAGGACCGTTATCAGAGATTCCGCAGCTTTTAAATCTATAAAAGCCATCGGATAAGCCAAATTGGGAAGATGAAAAATTATATCAGCAGGAAATAGAAAAGAAAAGGAAAAGTGCACACACAGGATGATGCATAGAATTTGAATATGACAGGAAGAATATGTGGAACAGGAAGTGCCGTTCCAAAGCTTCGGGTAACGAATGATGATCTGAGTAAGATCATGGATACATCCGATGAATGGATCAAAAGCAGAACAGGAATAGAGGCAAGACATCTTGCTACGGAGGAAACAACGACGAGCCTTGCCATCGAAGCATCCAGACTGGCATTGGAGAATGCAGGTGTAGAGGCAGAAGAACTGGATCTGATCATTGCAGCGACGGTATCGTCAGATCACATTATTCCAACCTTATCGTGTGAAGTGCAGAGTGCATTAGGCGCAGTGAATGCAACCGCATTTGATATTGGGGCAGCGTGTTCGGGATTTTTATTTGCACTCAGCACAGTACAGGCATACATGATGAGCGGGCAGTGCAAAAAAGCACTGATCTTAGGGGCAGAGGTATTGTCAAAGATCATGGACTGGAATGACCGCTCCACCTGTGTCCTGTTTGGGGATGGCGCAGGAGCAGCCGTTATCTCTGCAGAAGATACCGGTATCATGAGTGTTGTACATGGGTCAGACGGTGCAAAGGGCATGGTTTTAGCATGTGACAATCGACCGGTAAATAATCCATATAAGAAGACAACAGCGGATCTTTCTTATGTGTCCATGAATGGACAGGAGGTCTATAAGTTCGCAGTCCGGACTGTTCCAAAGTGTATTGAACAGGCATTAGAGCAGGCGGGTGTGACCGCAGATGAGATATCCTGCTTTATTCTGCATCAGGCAAACCGGCGTATCATCGAAGCGGTAGCCAAGCGTTTAAAGCAGCCGATTGAAAAGTTTCCGATGAATCTGATGGAATGCGGAAATATTTCAGCAGCAAGTGTTCCGATTTTGCTTGATAATGTCAACCGGCATGGTATGATAGAAAAAGAAGAAAAAATTGTACTGGCAGGCTTTGGCGCAGGACTGACCTGGGGGGCTGCAGTACTTACCTGGTAGAGGAGCAAAGGAATGAACACAGATAAGACCCTAAATGACATTCTGGTAAAGTTATTCAATGATCTGATGGAGATAGAGGATAAGTGTCTGATCACCGGAGAGTTCCGGAACATATCGAACAATGATATGCATGTGATCGAAGCGATCGGTGTCGATGAACCAAAGAGCATGACACAAGTTGCACATGCGCTGAATATCACAACCGGTACACTGACAAAGAGTATAGATGCTCTGGTAGAGAAAAAGTACGTGGAACGCCATCGCAGCAATCAGGATAAGCGCGTGATACGTCTGTCCCTGACCGATGCCGGAGTACGCGCATATGAGCATCATGCAAGATTCCATGCAAATATGATCGAGGATATCAAGCAGGAGTTAGATGAGGACGAGACAAGAATTCTGATCGCCACCCTTGGTAAGCTGGTCGTCTTTTTTCAGAATAAGTATAAGGAGTATCTGGAGCGGAAATAATCCATAAGATGGTGTTATAAAAGCTATGAACAGAACTTATATAATTCGAAATAAGTATGCAAAATTGAATTATAGAAGTACAAAACTTGCAAAAATAGATAAAAACTACACCAAAGTATTATGAAAATAATCTAAAAATGAAAAAAATATTGCCAAATCCTGCAAAACATACTAAAATGGAAGTGTTAAGAGATACTACATAGTAAGTAAAGGAGATAGATAGTATGAGTTACGTTGATGAAGTACTTGAGAGAGTCAAAACAAAGAACGCATCTGAACCGGAATTCCTTCAGGCAGCAGAAGAGGTATTAGAGTCTTTAAGACCAGTCATTGAAGCAAATGAAGAGACATACCGTAAAGAAGCTTTATTAGAGAGATTAACTGAGCCGGACAGACAGTTCAAGTTCCGTGTACCTTGGGTAGATGATAAGGGACAGGTTCAGGTAAATACAGGATACAGAGTTCAGTTCAACAATGCAATCGGACCATACAAGGGTGGAATTCGTTTACATCCATCTGTAAATATCGGAATCATCAAATTCCTTGGATTTGAGCAGATTTTCAAAAACTCCTTAACAGGACTTCCTATCGGTGGTGGTAAAGGTGGTTCTGATTTCGATCCTAAGGGCAAATCAGACCGTGAAGTTATGGCATTCTGCCAGAGCTTTATGACAGAGCTTTGCAAATATATCGGTGCTGACGTTGACGTTCCGGCTGGTGATATCGGAACCGGCGCAAGAGAGATCGGATACATGTTCGGACAGTACAAGAGAATCCGTGGTATGTACGAAGGTGTTTTAACAGGTAAGGGATTAACTTACGGTGGATCTTTAGCACGTACAGAAGCTACCGGATACGGCTTAGTATACATTACAGAAGAGTTATTAAAGGATCATGGCATGGATATGAAGGATAAGACCGTTGTTGTATCTGGTGCTGGTAACGTTGCAATCTATGCAATCCAGAAGGCACAGCAGCTTGGTGCAAAGGTTGTTACCTGTTCTGATTCTACTGGATGGATCTATGATCCGGAAGGAATCGACGTTGCATTATTAAAGGACGTAAAAGAAGTAAAACGTGCCCGCTTAACAGAGTATGCAGCAGCTCGTAAGAGTGCAGAGTACCATGAAGGACGTGGCGTATGGTCTATCAAGTGTGACATCGCTCTTCCATGTGCAACACAGAACGAGTTACTGATCGACGATGCAAAGCAGTTAGTAGCAAATGGCGTAACAGCTGTATGTGAAGGTGCTAACATGCCTACAACCTTAGATGCAACAAAATACTTACAGGATAATGGCGTATTATTCATCTGTGGTAAAGCATCTAACGCAGGTGGTGTTGCTACTTCCGCACTCGAGATGTCACAGAACAGCCAGAGATTAAGCTGGACATTCGAAGAAGTAGATGCGAAGTTACAGCAGATCATGGTAAATATCTACCACAATATCGACGATGCTGCAAAGCGTTACGGTATGGAAGGCAACTACGTTGCCGGTGCAAATATTGCCGGATTTGAGAAGGTTGCAAATGCTATGTTAGCTCAGGGTGTTTGCTAATCGCGAATTTCTAAGATAATATAAGAT